>ERZ1046568.697-NODE-697-length-26689-cov-6.972929_pt1 | contig 26689 bp, 18 predicted proteins | sample MGYA00383092_ERZ1046568 | MGnify/ENA primary metagenome ERZ1046568 (study PRJEB29581, sample SAMEA5548362) | metagenome | biome: marine; feature: coastal; material: water | depth 1 m | study: Short-term variability in the microbial, nano- and picoplankton dynamics... | reverse complement strand
TGGCACATGCCGCCAGGGAGCACGGGTACCCTGTGGAGTTCGTGTTGAACTTTGATGGCACAGAAGACAAGTCCACTATCGTTGTAAGCTTTCCATGTAAGTTCCCTAAAGGAACCATGTTCGCTAACGACATGACAGCCTTGGATCAACTAGAGGTTATCAAGCGTTTGCAAGCTGAGTGGTCCGACAATGCTGTATCGGTTACTATTTACTATCGCAAGGAAGAGCTTGACGGCATCAAAGAGTGGCTCGACAAGAACTTCAAGAACGTGAAGTCTGTATCATTCTTGCTTCATAATGAGCATGGGTTTAAGCAGGCACCGTTGGAGGAGATTGACGAAGGTACATACCTAGAGATGCGTAAGACGGTGACACCAATTACGTCAATAGCTCAGCTAGAGATGGATGAGGTGGAGATTGATGACTGCGAGGGCGGTGCATGTCCAGTACGATGAAGCGGATAGATCAATGCTGGATATCCCAGCTGTACTACTTGAATGGAAAGGGGCTTCGGCCCCTTTCTAGTTTCAAGACTGGTCGTGGTTCCTCCCTATAAAAAGGATCAAGTTCGGCACCGTAACATATTGTGCCCCACTGACCTAGCAGTATCTGAAAGTCAATTACATTGAAGTAACCGTTTCCGTTTAAGTCTCCAGGAACGTATCCTGGATTGTCCCAGTTTTCCAGCATGAGCATAAGGTCAACCATACCCACTACGTGGTCTCCATTCAGGTCTCCTAGGCAGTACGCTTCTTGATCAGTGATTCCTGGACGAGAGATGGGTAGTATATAGTGGATGCGCTCAATCTGACCAGGAGTAAAGTTGGTTCTACATGAATCTGGGTAGTAGTCCATGTGATTGTTTGGTTCGTATCCATACAGAGCTGGGGGGCATATAGGGTTCTCGCAGGTAAAGCTAACCTTAGTAGTTGGTGTATCGCATACGTAGTCACCAGACTCATCGCAAGGACCTAAGTCTTCACCGCAGAATTCAACATTCCTGAATACATGCTGCAATCCAACGTAGTGACCCACCTCATGGATTAGAGTTTTGTTTTGACTTCTGGTAGGATCAGAAAGCTGAGGACCGTAACTGCCAAACATATCAGACCTAACCCACACCCCGTCCATCTCGGTTGTAGCGGTGTAAGATGTCCAGGCGAATCCCAGTATTCCGTTGCAGAACTTAGGGAATATATGAACGTTCATGTATACCTCTCTGTCCCACACCAAATCCTCTACGTAGGCATCCATCCATTGAAACCCGCTTTGGCTGTAGGGTACACATATGTTGTTTTGTTCTAAGATCACAGGAGCACCCCAGAACTCATCAAAGTCGTGGTACATAATCGATACAAGATCGAAGTTAATCATGACCTCATCGAACTCCTCGTTCAAATGCTCGTGAGCGTTCATGATAATGTCCTCAGGTATGTAGCTATTTGGAAAGCTGTCGGTGTAATATATGTGGTACACGTAGTCGATCTGCTCCCACTGCATGGGTTCTGGTACGTACCCCATCATTCTAGGCTGAGTAGTACTACCTCCGAATACAGCGCAAGAATCCTGCCCTACAAACACGTACTGTGAGAGTAGGCACAGGATAAGAATTAAAAACCTCATTGCATCTGGTTCTTGGCTAAAAGCAGCTTAACCTCCTGAACCTCTCTCAACAACTGCTTTATATCTTCCTTAAACTCCGAGTTGTCCGCCTCAAGGACAGCAACGCGAGAAGACAGTTTGTTATAATCGGCTTGAAACTTGATCCACCCCCCTACCAATGCCGCAGCGCAAACTAAGAATTCAAAATGACTTAAGTTTTCAGGCATTACTTCCTAGTTTTTTCTACGGTTCTACCAGCAAAGTAAGCCCCGAATACGGTTAACATTAATATTTCAAGCAAAGATACGTAACTATCTTTTACGTTAAATGGTTGATTATCAAGGCTGTCGAGAAACATTGTTGTTACAAAAACGACTATCAATACGATCAACATAACAGGTCTGATGAGTTTTGCTAGCTTGACGTCACTACTCATGTCCGCTTGCCAACGCTCTGTCACGTTCTTTTGAAACTGAACCTCTGCGTCTACCTTAGCTTTTGCTTCGGCTGGATCAATATCTGGCTCTTTCTTCAGCAAGTTCTTGACAATACCAAGTCCTCCCTTGTCTGGAAGCAGGTCGCCTACCGTGTCAAGTACCCCAGGAGCCTTGGCTTTTAGCCAGGCGCCGAGTTTAGTATCCTTAATCTTCTCCACGTAGTTGTTCGTATTTTTTGTTAAACCCAGCCATAGTCTTTCTTTGAACTTCGTACATCTCAAATATTCTATTCTGTCTGTCGATGTAGTTGTCTATATCTCTAGCCTTCTTTACTTCAGCTCTAATTTGCTTAAGCAACTTGTCTGACTTTTTAAGTTCTTCGTTAAGAGATTGAATCCCGTTATATCTTCCTTCTTCTCTTATGATTTTATTCTCCCTTATCTCTCTAAACAACTGCTGAACTTCTTTTTGGTTTTCCTTAAACTTTTCTACATCGTAGAAAGGGGAGGCTTCTCCGTATATCTTCTTTACTATAGGCACATCGTTATACCTGATCTTAACCTCTCCGTCTTCTCCAAAACCATGAGCCAACCCATTAGCTATACCTTTGATGTCCTTAGCTTCTGCCGCCTTCTTAGCTGACCTTCTAGTCATTTCAAAAAGGTTCCTTGCTTGCTCCCCTGATTCTAAAATAAAGTCGCCTGATCCTCCGATCATGTACTCGAAAAGGTACCAAGAGTAGTCAGGGTTGAAGTCAGCCCACCCAGACTTAAACTGAGAACCTCCAGTAGATTCGTTCATATGCTCAAAGAACTCCTGCATCTTTTGAGGGGCTCTAAATGATAGCTCAGAACTAGGGACTGGAGTTCCAAACGGAAGCTGAGACCCAGTAACAGGAGCGCCAAAGAATGTTTTATTCTCAGCCATCTCAACAAAAGGCTTTATTACCGTAGGAGATAGAGACCTTAGAACAAACGGCCCTGGGTTTTCGCCTATACCTCCAAACGATATAGGTGAGAATGACGTAAAGGCTGTTGTCCCCAACATCATTAGGGCTGAATCTGGCGTTCTATTTCCTGTAGATACCTCAGCTAAAGACATGCCCATGTTGTTAAACAAGCCATACCCATACGGCAAAGGAACTTTCAGGAAGTCGTCTTTACCTTGACCATAACAAAGAATCATGTTCCTTGATTTGTCGTACTCAGACAGCTTGTTGTACCACAACTCATCATCCTCTGGGTCCCTACCGCTGACGGCTAGGTTCAGCAGGGTTAACATGCCTGAGAATCCAGCCATACCCGCAGCTATCTTTTGAGCCCCTGTAGCTCTCTCGTTCCACTTTCTGGTTGATCCATCAGGGCGCTGAGCTGGCTTAACACCTTTGAGGGAGTTGTAAACTCTTAGGTTACCTTGAATGGCAGCGTTAAAGAACAGGTAGATGGAGTTAAGAACTGGTCCAGCCTCTCCTGATCGGTTAAAGTTTACTGTTATGTTCTTTGAGAATACAGCGGCTTTCTGTGCAGACGCCCCTCTATTTCTTGCAGTTACATAAGCTGAAAGACGTATGCTGTTTTCAAACGCTTCGTTAACACCTTCAACCCAATTAAAGAACTGCTGAGGTTTAGAGAACAAAGCCTCTCTAATAGCCTTACCTTTCGTTAAGTCGTCCGCATCTGTAGATAGCTTAGCTTCTATCTCTTTCAGGTCCTCTATGTAGCTCCATCCTGTTTGGCCGCCAGAAGCTTTCCACTCATCCACCCAAGATTGGGTCTCTGCATCCATCTCTCTACCCATAGCGTTGGTAGACAGCATTGATTTAAGGTACTTAAATGTGTTTCCATACAACTCTTTTTTAAATCCTTTGGTATCAATACCTCCTAGTTCGCCCTGCTCTAGATCGGCTTCAGCGCTGTAAAGCGCACCCCCAAGGTCTCTAGCAAAGTTTGACACAAAGAAGTTAGGATCCCACTGAGTGAACACGCCTCTTAACCATCCTACTGGAGCCCTCATCATTCGAATAAAGCTGTTGGATGACTCCATCGTCATTCCGTTCAAGGTGGCTGCGTAGTAAGGGTCTTTAAAGTATATGAACTCCTGTTTTCCGTTAATACGTACCGCCACAGTCCTAGGGTCAGACTCCATCTCCATCATGGACATTGCTGTCTGTCTTCCGTTTTCATCCAGCCTAGTCAATGGTGACTGCTGATTTACGATGGCCCAAACATCCTCCATTGGATTCTTTTTAGCCAACTCGTGAAGAGACTGAAGAGTTCTGTTCTTTTCTGCCCACTGGTGAGTGACAGCATTCTGCATTACAATGTTAGCCAGTATGTTAGCCGCCTCTGACTCACGACCTATGGCAGCTTTCGTTTTGGTGCCGTATACACTCATGCCAGCACCTCCAGTAGGATAGCTGTTTGAGTTTAGGTCTAGTTCATCTTCAGCAAACCCCTGAAGAGGTACGTAGTTCTTGTACAGAGCGTTCCACGCATCAAGTCTGTCTTGACTCTCAAGACCTTCGTCAAGCATAGTCTTTCTGGTGTCGTCAATAACATCAGTAAACATTTTAGCAAGCTCTCTAAACTCCTTGCTATCTAGCCTTGAGATAATCTCATTGGCAACCTCAGTCTCCATACCAGATCCTGCGTCAAGGTCTGGTCTTGTCTTGCTGATCTTTTCGTTTCTTTCCTGAGCGTGTAGAGCATACATGAACTGGCTTAGGTCCTTATGAGAAACCCCAAACTCCTTCATTTTCTCTCTTGCATTATTCATGACAACCTCTAGGTCATCCATAGCCTTTCTGGAGCGACCATACATAAGCTGTTCTACCTCGCTAAACCGCTGAGACTCAGGAACTTTCTTGCCTTTACTTGCCTCTATAGATTCCTGGATTCCTATTACGTCTGCGTATTTATTTACGAGCCAGGTGTTTAGGAAGTCAACAGACCCTTGATATCCTCCTCTTTCTTCCTTTAGTTGATAGAACCTAGGCGGCATAATTCGTGAAGACTTTGCATCACTATCATCATATTTGCGGCCAGCCTCTAGGTCAGCCACAGCCTGTCTTAGGCCGTCTTTACTATATGGCTTTTTAAATCCTTCAGCTAGGTTCGCTCTTGAAGAAGGAATAGAAATGTTTACCCCTAGCTTCCACCCTTTATCTGTCTTCTCTACAGTATGAGATATAGCTTCAGATGCGTTGGTCAAGAAGTTATATCTTCTATGAAACTTCCTCATCTTACCAAGAATCAATGTTTCGGAGTTAACAAAAGAAGACGCAAGCTCTACAGAGGTAAAGTCTGAAGTGTCAAGCTGGTTGTAAACCCTGGGTTTCCATTCGAGTTTGCTGCCAGTCTCTAGGCTGTTTGCTTCATTGATTATATCAGACAAATTAGACATAGCCTCTACGCTCTCAACAGTAGCGGATTTCCCAAACTCAGACATACCGACCCAGTGCTCTAAAGATCCAAGCCCATATGGAGTGTCTTGTAGCTTTTCCTCTAAAGCCTCAATAGCGTCTTTATATTCTAGCCTCCTTTGCTCTTTTATTTGAGCTGAAGCGGCAGCATCCCTTCTGTTTCTCTCTATGGCTCTTCCCTGCCAAGTCTTATACAAAGGTTCTAGCTCAAGAACCTCTCTGGTCTGTCTGTCCTTTTTTAAAGGAATCTTGCCAAGCTTTACATTCTCTCCGCTTTCGTTCGTATAATTCCAGCCACCTATAGCATCTGTCTTTCCATTTCCCGTCTGTAAGACCCACCAGTTCCAGAAGTGCCATCCGTCTTGAAACTTCTTACTCATGAAGTTTACACTCTCTTTCGTTTGCTGGATGTTGACAAACCTTTCCGTGTAGTTCATAGTGAACGGCTTGTCTGGCATGCCCATAAACCTAGAGGAAACTTCTCCAGTTTCAGTTACTTCATTCTTGTCTTTTTTAGCTTCCTCTTGAACGAACGTGTCGTAAATGTCAGTCCCGAAAACGCTTTTAGTAGGAACCTCAATCTCCTTGAACCCAAGCTCTTCTAAAGAGGTAGATTGATTGAGATTGTAAAACTTTCCACCCTTAACTCTTAGCCCGTACTGATACTGGCTTGTTTCACCTAGACCAAACTTAAGGCTTCCTTGAGTGTCTTTTGACGCCTGCTTAATCACCTCGACAACAGAAACTCCTACGATCTTGTCCTTAACATCCCCCATACCTTCAAGCATAGGGCTTTTTATTTTTTTAGATATAGCGTTACCAACCTCTTTAGGGACAACGGAAGACAAAGCCTTAATTATCTCAGATCTCTGGGCTATGGTTATTTGTGACGCAGCTAACTTACCATCTGACATTCCTGCCCACTCTTCCAGATACTGATCAACAGCCTCAGCTACTTCAGTTTTATTTTTAGCTTTCTTTAAAGCCTCAAAAGCTTCTGCAATTTCAATAGGGGCTTTTCTTAAGATTTCAAGATCTTCTTTTTGAGCCAAAGGCTCACCTACCACCTCTCCTTCTGGAAACCTACTGTCGAATCCTTTATTTTTAATCCTAGACAAAAACTCATCTCGTTCAACTGCGGAATCAAAAGTAGCGGTTCTTTTTCTAACGCTGCTTCCTTTTTTAGCCCTAAAGCCATACTCAACTGTATATCCTGACTTACCTAAAGGAACGTACTTAGCCTTAGCTCCCTTGCCCACCTTTTTAACCCTAAGGACCGACTCATGAGCTTCAATTAGAGCTTTTTTTATTTTTTGTGCGTCTTTAGGGGATTTAGCAAGCTGAAGCTGAATGGCTTTAGTGGTCTCTAAAAAGAAAGTAACATTACTTCTGTTGGCGTCTTCACCCATCATTCTATAAAAAACAACCAGCTTGTTGTTTCCAGTTTCTGACAGAAGGGTGTTTACATTTCCTGAAATCCTAGATAGAGTTCCTGGATTACTCACAGCTATAACAGCTTTTCCAAACCCTCTATCCTCTAGCCTCATCTTTTCTGAGTCCATACCAGATCTTATGAGGTAGTCACCCACTTGATTGTTTCCAACCTGATCAAATGCAACACTAATCGAGGCTAGTTCTTTTACGTTAAGCTGTCCGCTTTCATCTATAAGACCACTGTCTTTTAGTATGTTTAGAATTTCAGGGTTATCAATCCTTACGCTTTTATCTATTGAGCTAAGGTTTCCGCTTAGATTATTTGCTATCCTTGATATATCGGCTGGGCTTGCTGATTCTCTTAAGATTCCTTCCGCCTCAAAAGCTTGATCAACTACAGCTGAATCAAACCTTCTGTCTAGCTCGTTTAACCCAGACTCTGTAAAGTTCTGATAGGTCTGAGCGTACTCAGAAATAACAGCCTGAGTAGTTCTTCCAGACTGCTCCATTTGAGCTGTAGTTCTTTGTGTACCGTACTTAGAGGCTACAGTTGAGGCAAGGTCTTTTAGGGCTTGGTTTTTGTACTTACCTCCTTTTACTTCACGTAAAACACCAACTACAATCTCCTCATTTAGATCTTGGCTATCTGAATATTCTCTTTTTCTAGCTTCAGCAATCCTTCTAACGTCTTCGTTATCAGACCTTAACAGCTCTTCAGCCATCTCCTCAAAGTTCATTCCCTTGCCGCTGACCTCATCGTGTATCATCTCTTCGATAACATCAAATGACGAAGCCTCAGGAGATAGGTGTACCGTTCCTGTCTTTGGGTCGTATTGAGCTTTTGTTTGCAGTCTTTCAGCTGTAGGAACCGCCGCGAAGTAGTCCTCAAGGCTGTCGTATACCTCTACTTTGCCTCCAACAGTCATAGCTGCGTATGCGGTAGTCGAAGAAACTTTATCTAAGTAGCTCTGAATCTCCTCGACTGGTTTGCCGAACTTCTCAGCCAGCTCGGAAGCTTCGTATTGCATGTCCTGCTCTAGGTCCATTAGCGGCTTTTGCAGGCTTTCTTTTACTGGTGCAGCTTTATTTCCTTTGTTGAATTTATCCAAGTGCTCTCTAGCAGCTTCAAATGCAAGGTCTAGCTGCTCTCTAGCTTTCTGTGCTTGCTGAGACAGTGCTACTTTACCAAACTCCGCACTAACAAACTCTTTGTTTTTTGCGGCTGCCTCCAGGCCCTCAGCTGTACTTGCAAGCTCGACTAGTGTAGCTGCTAGCTCTGGCCTACCTGAATTGGAAACCTCTCTTGCTATATCCCCCAGCGCCTCATTAGAGACCTCCATCTCATTTATAGCTTCGTTGAGGTTGTTTTCTAGCACACGAATATCTCCTGGCTTTGAAGACTCAGACTTATTAGCATCCTCCAAGGCTCTAGCCGCTTTCTCAACTTTTTCCTGATCGGCAAACTTAACGTTAGCGGCGGTGGCTATCGTGTTATTCTGATGAACAATTTCAAGGTTTTTAAACCCAGTCTCCATTCTTTGCCATAAAGGTTGGTTCGCGTCCCCTAACTTATATGTAGTAGAAGCTCTTTGAGCCGCAAACATTGTAGAGCCTATTGCGCCGCCTGATATCGCTCCTGTTCCAGCAGCTTGTATCACCCTTGCGGCAGCCTCTGATGGGCTTATATACTCCCCCTTTATGGAGGCGTCAGCCATGATGGTTAAGTATTCTGTGGTTGCCTCTTGAGCCGCCTCAACGCCAAATCCTTTCCCCCCCGCGTTTAAAGCTCCTTGAAAAAACCTGTCTAGAGCTATCTTAGACCCACCCTTAGATATACTCTTGGTGATAGCTAAAAGAGCGTGAGCACCAAAAGCCTCTGGAGCACCTTCAGCTAAACCAACAGCAAAAGAGTACCCTAACCTTTGGCCTGTTCCTTTTTCCACGTCTACCCTCTGGCCGTCTACAATCATGTAGCTGCCTTCTTCGTCTGACATTACGTTAGGCCCTTCAAGGGATGTGTACGCGCTCTGTATTTTAAGAGACATGTTTGCTCCATCTACAGTCCTAGTGTCTAGCTTTTTACCGTTAACCGAAAACTCGTCAAAGTTTGAGTCCAGTTTAGATTCTTGATACGCTTGCGCTCCAGCAAGGTAAGTCATCGCACCAATGCTGGCAGTAGGGCTTTTTGTTGCCGCTCCAACCCCAAGGGCCGCCAAAGTAAACGGAAGGCTCTCTATGGCACTTCCGACCATTGAGTCAATGTAGTCGAACAGTTTATCACCCTCCAAGTTTCCAAACTTATAATCTTCAATTAGGTTAGAGGAGTATTGAGTCTTTTCAGATCTTAAAGCTTCTTTCCTTAATCTCTGTTCAACCATGAAATCTCTCAATGACTTTTCAGCTCCTGGTACTTGAGCTAATTCAGCTAACCCGCCCGCCCCAGCGGCAACAAGAGTAAGAGCGGATTCCAACATTAGAGACATATCAATAGCCCTGTCTTTTGCCGTGCTTGAAGGCTCTCCAAAAACACCATCATCATCTATATCAACTGGAATGCCTCCTTTAAATAGGTCTTCCTCAATGGTCCTGACCCTTTTTGCCCACTCACCCATTACTATCCTGTCTGAGCCCTCTGGTGCTTTTTGAACTTTTCTGTAGGCAGACTCAAGGGCCATTCTTCTTTCCCTTGCTATAGCGGTCTGCTGGTCATCAGCCATTTTAGCCATCATAGACGAAAGGGCTTCTTCATCCCCAAGGCGTTTTAGCCTAGCCGACTGACCCTCCATCCTCATGTAAGAAGGAGCTCCAGGCATTGGCGTGTCGTCTTGGTAATTGTTCTCCTCTAGCCTAGCTTTAATCTCTTTTAGCTTAGAAGCATCTTTACTTCTTAAATCAATGTACCCTTGATCCTCACTGACAGCCTTGAATAGTTTTTCGTCAGTTAAAGCATCAAACAAAAACCTAGTGTCTTTTGGGCTTTTTTGATGAGCCCTGAATAGCGTTTCATATATATCCCTCTCTTGTGGACTAGCCTCGGATTCTAGCATCAAGGCCTTTGCAGCCGCTCTTGCATTACCCATGTATTCGAGGGATGTTGCGACTGGGCCCTCCATCATGGATTTGTATCGCTCGTAAGAATCTTTCCCTCTACCAAAAGCAACAACTCTTTTCTTGTCTGTTTTTACAGGGGCTCCAAAAAAAGATCTTTCCTCCTCGCTAAGAGGCAGGTCATTAACCAAAACATCAGAAGGAATATTTGCTTGAATTTCTTTAACAGATGGTTTCACAAACATCTCCCCCTCTGGGGCAACTTCAACTTTCTCGCCCTGAAGAATTTTCTTTTGCAGGATTGTTTTGCCCTGATACCAGTCAAGTACGTCAGCGTTTGGGCTAGGAGATACAGATCCCGATAAAGATTCTGCCGATGCTAACCCCGTATCTACTAGGCTTGGATCGGGTTTTTTTTTTTGATTCCTGGCCTTTGAGACTTGATCACTATTAAAGCCAAGGCTGTATAGGTTGATGTCGTCCGCTCCCTGATCAATTAATTCATTGAGATCTGGAGACGATGGAGTTGGTCCTGAATTCATAAGGCTAATTTACAAAATTATTGACTTAGCTCCGCCTGGAGCTTATCATAGTCTACGCCGCCCATGTCTTCCACCGCTTTCCTTACCTTCTTTTCAAACTCTGGGTTTGTTCCTTTAGCTAAAGCGATAAGTCCGACGTAATAGGCTGCTTGATCAAATCCATCTAGACCGTCATAAAACTTCTGGACCTCCGTAGATTCTGTTTCGCTTAAAAGCTTACCTCCAATCGATTGCAACGCTTCTGTGTGGTTGTCGTCACCCAACTGAAGTACAGTCCCTCTGGAGTCAACGCCTGGCTTTGTAACAGGGTCAATACCAGCTTCAGGCACCCCTTCAGTCACAATCGTGTCAAAAGTTCCGCTTACCTTTAGGTAAAGGTCCCCACTGTCAGAGAAAGAAGCGTTTTTAATAGTTACCCGACTGCCCGCGTCCGTAATCCCAGGAAGAAGTGCTGGCGCTTCGATTTGAACACCAGCAGGCATTTGAGCCACTCCAGTCATGAATTCAACCTGGCTATCAATAGACCCCTCTCCCATCATAAACATACTCTTCGCCTCCTCAAGCATAATGGGGTTTTGAGTCTTTACATCAAATCCTTCGCTTTCTGCGATTTCCTCCCCAGTCGCTTTGCTAGATCCAGTCTTCTTTGCTGGCTCGCTAGAAACCAAACCTTGCATTCTTTTTGTCCAGTCTTCTTTAAATCCGTTAACCGCCTCCGCTATTTCGGATTCCTCCGCAAGAACCTGGCTAACAGGTATTTCCTCGTTTAAAGCGTGTTGAGATATAGCGGTCATGAATATAGGGTCAGATGTAGGGTCCTCTCCTTCAAGGTGAGTCTCAAAGAAGTTCTCAAGCCTAGCTGTGTTTGTAGCGTATCCTGGAACCCTCTTAGAGCCCTTGTCGTTTAGCGTTTGCTCAGAAAAAAGCTCGTCAACAGTTTGGTTGTAGTTAAGCTTAGGCTGGCTGATAAATCTCTGACCTACCGTTTCTAGCTGACCCCTTGTCCACTCCTCGGCTGGTAATGACTGACCCGACTTGGTGTCTCGAACCATTAGCGTGTAGTTCTCGTCAATAAACCCTTCAAAGCGCCCTGGAGTGTTTAGTTCTGACATGTTGTTTTGAAACATCGTATCATCATAAGCCTCTACCATTCCAGGCTGTCCTGTGATTGCCCTTCCCGCTTGAGTTGTAAGATTAAGCCCTTTGGCTATGTTTTTTCCGTGAAGACTCTCAAGCTGTGTTGTAAAAGCGTCTATTTGTTTAGACATAGACACAGCATAATCCATTCCTTTCGCTTCAATTATATTTCCATAGTCTGAAGAGAACTGATCAACCATACCTAGAATAGGGTCTGAGTGAGACCTAAATAAACCTCCATCGTCAATCGGGAGGTCATTGAGCATTTTTTGCTCTGCCGTTCTTTGAGCCTCTTGTGCTTTCCTTTGGTTCTCTATAACCTTAGCATACTGCTTCATCTGCTCCTTCTGGAGATCGCCCTGAGCCTTTGCCTCTGCCACCTGAACAGCCTGTTGCTGCTTCTGCAATAGCGTATCTTTAGCTACGCGCTCTCCTTGAAGACCGATAAAGTCGTTGACTACCTGACCAGCAATATTACCTTGAGGATAAAAACTTTGTGTTGATTTGCTTTCAGCCATTACTTTCTGTTTTTTGCTTGCTCTCTAAACTTCTTAGTAAGGGACAAGTACCACTTAGATAGTGGGTTGTTAGGGTCATTCTTGGCGAGTCTAATTCCTTTCTCTGTGTCGGCTGAGTTAACGATCATCTCAGCACTTTCCACCTTACCTACCATCTTTCCTGTCTGAGCGTCTCTCATGTCGATATCAACTCCGTCATGGTCGTATCCTTCTGGGGTGACCACAGCGCCGCCTTCTTTAAAATCTCTTGTAAGGGCGTCTAAAAGGTTTTTTAATTTCCCTTGACTAAGCGCTTCTTCACTCCCGCGTCGAATGTTTTCAAAATAGCTTGGATCCTCTATTATGTCGCGGCCATCATAAGCAACCCTATCAAATGGATCGTAATTTGGAGAATATCTATTTAGGGGGTTGTTCGCTGCGTCAATCAGCGGAGTACGACCTCCCCTAAACCTGTTGGCGATGTTTGGATACCCTGAGTTGTTGCCGCTTCCGTACAAAGGAAAGTTTTCTTCGCTAAGCGGTTCGTCTTCTTCTTCAAATGGAGCAAAAGTCCTAAGGTTTGGATTGTTTCTTGCGTATTGCATTAAATCTCCTAACTCCTCTGGAGATAAATCACTTACCGACTCCGTAAAGCTTTCGTCTTCTTCTAAATTACTAGGGTCAAACTTAGGAAAACTAGAGTCTCTAGCTTCAGCCTGTGCTTGCGGACCATTGTATCCAAGAAAATCTGAAAGCTTTTGCTTAGCTATAGGCGTTGTAGCGGATTCTGTCAACGCCTGAAGAACTGATTTGTTGTCAATTCTGCTTGGGTCAATAGAAGACATGCGTTCTGGAGACTGAAGATCTCCGCTGTAAGTAACCCTATTGGGAGCCTGTTGGTCCTGCTCCAAAATCCTAACCGAAGGGGCAAGGGCTGAAGATCCAACCGTCTGCCTGTTAAGGGCTCTTTCGACGTTTTGATCAATCTTAATTGAATTATCCTCAGGCAGTATACCCTCAACCGCAGCAGCCCTTTCCTCGGCAGTCATGACTTTTGGTTCGTCGGCTAAGTTCTGGGTTTCTGTCCCATCTCTTACGGCTTTCATACCTCCAATGCCATCAAAAAATCCAACGCTATCCCCCAGTATAGAGCCTAGAGTACTAAGCCCCCTCATGTTTAGTCTGTTCTTAGCTGCCTCCGCTCCAGCAACTCGCTCTTCTTGCATTCTATCCTGTATCAGGTTAGAACGATCAATAGCTGAGTTTCTTGCGTCTAGCATTTGATTGCCTCGCATAGCCTGGGCGTTGATAGCATTTCGTTGTCTGGCGTCTGACTCTGAGATCTTAGCAGAGCCTGTAGCCAGCTTATCCAGTAGCTGGTTTACATTTCTAGGGTTGTTTGCCAAAGCCTGCTGTACGCCCCTTTCTAGCCCCTCCTGAGCCACAGATGTCTGTGTGGTGTTGCCAGCTCTGTTTAGGTTTTGAAGAGCAGCGTCCATCTGCAAACGATCTTGCTTGATCGGCTCTTGATTTCTAAGTCTTTCTACCTCGTTCTTGATATTCTTCTTTCCTTGAAAATATCCAAAAACCTCAGGGAGGTACTTTATCAGTTCTATTGCTTTCTCGGCCATTGTGCAAATATAGTTATTGTTGCCCTAAAGGGTGATGTAGTTTGGAGCTTTCAATGTGCGTGTTTATGCAATATAGCTCATGTGGTGTGGTTAGGCTGTTGGTTAGCTCTATTTCTGCCCAGTTACCTCTCATTGTGTCCTTAACGTCTTGAATAAAGTAAATCTCCTTGCCCGTAGAATCAGCACCCGAAGGTTCTGAAATTAATGTTATAGTGCCTGATGATTGGTCATACGATTGAACAGCACCAAACGACTCGTAAGTTCCGCCGCTTAGATAAAACACTCCTTGCCCTGTAATCTTACTGCCAAGCTTGTTAAACCTAGGGTGGTCGCTCATAGTACACACCTTGACACTTCTACTATCGAGGGTTCCCAAGTAAGTGTATTTTGTCGATGTATCTCTAGGAAAAGCAGAATAGAAAGAACCTTCTTTTTCAGTAAAGGCTACAGGAACGTCTGACGTCTGGTTTAGGTTTGTTGTGATTCCAGAGGTTATTGAATAACCGCCACCGCTACCTTCGTAAGATACAGCATTGAAAACCTTAACTTCAGATGGGGACATCTTTGAAATAACCTTAACGGAAGTAGGGTAAGCTGTTCCGTAGAAGGTGTTCATTGTAGTTGACTTGTGGTTATTGAACAGGTAAGACTGCGTATCAGCAGCGTTCTGATACCAAAAACCAGATAAAAGCTTATTATCTATAGAGCAGTAGTTTGACGGCTTAAAGTCATATCTGCTAATCCACCTCTTATCTGATATGGAATAACCTATAGTAACCCCAGTGTAGCTTCCTTTAGGTTCTATAGTTAGTAAATACAAGTTTTCGTCTGGATCATACCCACTTATAATCCTACCTCCAGATCCAGTAGCGGCCTCCATGTTGTTTATCTCAGCCTCAAGGAACGAACTCATCTCTATGTCTGAAATAGAAATCATGTTTGTCCCGCTCGCCATCATAGACTTCTGTCTAGATTTATCTACAAAGAATACCATTCCGTCTCTAACTAGAGCGGACGATTGGTCAGAGCCTATACCAAAGTCTCCGTTTGCTTCCTTGTGCGTTCCTAGCACACTCGCGTTTGCTGTGATTGCAGAAGAGCCGTCGGCATACTCGATGATGTTTCTCTTTACAGGAATGTAAGACAGCTTATTCTCTTGTATAGCTACAAGACCTTGATTGTACTCATCTATGTAGTTTACGCTTCCGTAATTAGCTGGAAGATCCTTAAATGAGTTTGATCCTGGATTAAAACTAGAGAACCTGGTGTCCCCAAGCTGGTCAACCTGTTCGTCGCTATATACAATTCTGTTTTCTAGGGTTTTGGTTTTTGCCTGATCATATTTTACATGAGCTCTTCCTTTGCTCCAGCACCTAGAGGCAACAAAATCAGAGGCGTCCATAGATTCTATCTCCCTTGTGTCGTAGTCAAAGTCCTCTATATTGGTATCAGAGAAAGAGGTCATAGGGTTTCCGTTTCCGTCGTCGTAGACATTAGGTGTTATTACCGATCTAGTTCCGTAGTAAACACTCCCTTCCGTAAGGCTTACGCCATCTCCATGTCTGTTTTCACCGTCCCTAGGGTTTTCTAGTAGAATAGACGCCCCTATTTCGTAAAATATTTCGGTAGGTGGGTCTTTTCTTGGGGTTAGTATTTCCACCAGGCACTCGTTATCCCAGAAGTTTATTCCGCCTGGAATGAAGTTTGTTACCGCCTGGCCCCCTGGAGGAATAACCTTAAGGAACTTTCCAACCCTGTTTGTTTGAACAAAACTATCAGCATACGCAGGGTTTATATTAGATGTAAACACCTCGATACCAGCTACGTCATGTACATCCGCATCGGGGGTAGGGTAAAACGAAGGCGAGTTGGTTGTCGTGTCTTTATAGCTTATAATCCTTAGCTTGTCTCCTGGAGTGTACACGTAGTCCTTTATGGCTCCTTTTTCAGATTGATATCTAGATAGGGTGTTAATGCTGACATAAATGGCGTCAGTTTGAGATTTGTACCGAGGCGTAGCGGCAACACCAGATCCTCCAGTAACAGCAGCACCTCTGTCGGTTTTCTTATATATTCCCCCACCAACAACGAATGACTCAAACTTTTCCCAGCTGCCCATGTCAGAGTAAACTATCTGATAAGACACAGCCCACGAAGGAGGATCGGAAGTAATAGTAACGCTAATTGTACAGGGTCCGTTCTTACCCGACCTGCTTGTGTCCCCAAACGGCAACACATAAGTATCGCCTATTTCGTTTACATTACCGCATCTTCCAAATTCATCAAAGTAAACAACACCAAACTTGTGAGTGCTTCCCGCCTTAAAGGTTCTCCTTTTGAAAGACTGAGAAATAAGAAAGTTAAACGCAGAAGCACCATTATCAGGAGTCTCACCAAGGTTGTAGTTCTCCCACTTTTCTGGCGTTCCAGATGTAAATATTCCGTTCTTATTTGCTGGAGCGGTGGTTGAGGAGGCAAAGAAAGGAGACTGAACAACCGTGTCTAGGGATGTAGCGGCTGAAGTCCCAGCGCCTTGAGGAAGAGCTATATAAAAGTCAGCATCGCTTAACACAAAAACACCCTCACTAAATATAGAGGTAAAAGCGTTTGATCCAACGGGCAGGTCCCAATTTCCAACCCTTGGGATGCATTTAATGGTGTTGTCTGCGGATATGAAAGCGCAATCAAAGTTTAAATCAAACTTAACCCTCCTCATATAAAGGGGGTATTTAACGTCGTTAGAGTCCCTTAGCTGCCAGACAACAGGAGCGTTGCCAAGCGTTTTGGGTATGCTGTAGGTATATGTAGCTATTTCATCCTCAAGGGCTTGAACCAGCTTACCGCAAGCAAAAGATTTAGCCATCTCCTCATCTATAACTATAGACGCAGAAAAAACCTTAGAGTTTACGTTGGCACTGTCGTTAGAGTTCAGCGTCGACATATCTAAAGAGCCAGAAAAATCGCTGCCTGCGCTGTCTTCAGCCTTTCCACCCCTTAAAGTAATAGATGTTCCGTCATCATCGGTAAACGAAAGATCTAGAATAGGAGTATCTTGATTGGAGCCCCCTAGCCCATAAAAACCGTACTGCTCAAACCCTGTTGGCTTATAGGTAAAAGAAACAGAAAGCCTTGAATTAGCCGTTACAGTGCTTGGAACGGAAGAAACATCAAGATCAAAAGACCCGTCGTAAGTGTTGTTTCCGTGAGTTACACTTGGGTTTGATTCAGAGTCAGAAACAAACACTCCAGAGGGTGTTTCCTCATAGGTGACCGCAAGGGTCCCTTGTACGTTAGTGTTCTCATAACCAGAAGTAGGGCTTGAATACATAAGCCTACCACCAGAAACAGCCTGCCCGACAGCCTTGTGGGGGACGTCATCAAACACCTTGTCAGTTACAGAACCGCTTTCGTAAAGATACAGACCATCGTTATAGAATGAGTATATACCGCTGGCGGAGCCGTAAACAGTAGAACCGTTCTTTACTAGGTCTTGGTCTGGATCAAAGCTGTCTACAACGAAGAAAGGGTTTGTGTTTACCGTTCTAGCGAGAATTACAATTTCTTTAACGTCTGTCTTGTTGTACGAAACGGTAGAGGGTTGATTGACCCATCTAGTGTTTATTTCAGCTTTGTTTTCTTCAGTTGCAGAACCCAATAAATCTGCGTCTGAGGACTCTACACCCTGAAGGGACATATACTTAGGGTAAACGACCTCCGAGTGAGGAGATAGAGCAGACTTCTCTCCGTTGGTGTACACATACTGTACAGCAAACTGCAAGACGGTTCCGTATAGGTTATTAGTCTTTCTGCTTGTGTCTGTTTTTAATTCTACGGTAGGGGGTAAAAGGCTAGGCGCTTTTATGACGGCTAAAGAGTGCTCTATTTCTTGGTTGGAAAAACCCTGAAACCTGTGCTCTAAAGCCTGCTGTACATTTATTTTTCTTGGATTGTTCTTACCGTCAGTAAAATATATCATAGTCTCTAAAGACCCCTCTCTCCTGAAATGTCCACTTACAATATCAGCCTTAACAAATCCATATTCATCAAAGTCTAACACCGTAGATCTTATGAGAACCTTATAACTGTCGTTTGAAACATCGTACTCATAGACTCCATGAACAGAACTGCTAGTAGACCAAACAAAGAAGTAAACCTTTCCGTTAGCGTCGTCAGAGACGCTGCCTATTACCCTGGCTCTTTGGTTCGGTATTTGGTCGCTCGTAGTTGCAGCAGATCCAGGGACGGTTCCTTTGGTGTTTTTCACAACACCTCCAGACGTCTCTCCACCAGTAGACATAGTGACGTTTCTAGCGTCAAGCATATCGCCTTCAGCAAAGAACCTTTCATCTTTATCCTTGGCTAGACCTCTAAGTTTTATTTTATCAATCGCCATTAGAACTTAGGTGACTGTTTGAAATTCTTTCTAATTGTCTTTAACGCCTCCTCTTTAGTGAATGATTTCATTCTTGAGTTTGCTTTTCTTCTTTCGTTGTAATATTCTGTACGTGCTCTTGCTTTTTCATTAGCAGGAACCGAAGACTTTCTTTCGATAATCTTGTAGTACATATAAGCCATCAAAGCTTCCTCTACGTAAACATGAACGTCTGGGTTCTTAGACCTAGCCTCGTCAGCTACATACTCGATTACAACCTCGCTAAAAGACTGAGAGCCTCCAAGCTCAATTCTGTTCTGGTCAAAGTTTACTCTAAACTGGCCGTAATACTGTCCCCCTCCAACTCCGTAGATAGCTCCCGCGCCTCCGTACACGTAATTCCTGAACACGCTTGAATTAAGCCCCTGTGAGACGTCATCTTGGCTTCCAGGTGATCCACCCCCAGTGGCTGTTTTTGAATCTATTCTGTCGTGTATTCCGTCACTATCATCATCCGCAGCCTCAGCCTGGGTTCCTACCTTAACGCCTAGATGGTTAGAATAGGCTTGAGATTGATTAATGTTTTTGTTCTCACCCAGCACGTAAACAATTCCATCAGCCCCGACCACACCCACCTTACTCCAGTCCACGTAGTCGTCTGGAAGTTCAACGGTATTGTTAGCTGTGTTAACCGACAGCTTTAAAGACTTAATCTTTCGGGACATGTCAAACCCAATCTCTCTTAGTCCTCTAAGGGCGTGAGTTCGAATCTGAGTGTCAGAAGCTTGGTTAGCGAAGTCATCCTCACCCATTGTGATTATGAAGTCGCTAATAACTTGCGATAAGGGTACTGTATTTCTAGCCATCAGAATGTCTCAGCTTGTTTTCTTGTTTGCATCTCCTGACCCGTATAAGCCACGATCTGTTGGTCTCTAAGATTAAGACCTATCATCTTTCCGATTTCATAAACGAGATCAGAAGTGTAGTGAGAGGGAAGGTCAAAGTCAACCAATCCAACGCCGTTAGCGTTTACAGATGGCATGTCAGTTGTTCTAGCTCCAGTAGTTTTGCTTCTTCCTTCTGGCTGCTTGTAGTACCTAACCTCAATCTTTCTTATGGACGTAGGAAAAATCTGAATATCTTCAGAGATTAACGCAACTGGAAAGTCCTCTGTGGGTGCGCTAAGGTTATTCAATAAAATCCTTTCAATCTTTTCTTCGTCATAGCAGACCTCTACTGGAACTTTAGTAGAAATGTCAAGCAAGATATCTCCAGCGGTGTATATGCCCACGATCCTAGCGAGGTCGTCAGGCTTTGTAAACCCGTCTCCCGACTTAGACAGCGGTAGCTTCTTAGAAAAGAAAGCCAGATCTTCTTGTACTCTTTTAGTTCTTGACTTGTCTCGTCCTGGGTTGAACCCAGCCTTAGACATCCTCATTGAATCTTTGAGCTCGTCAAACAATGAGTTGAATATATTTAGTTGGGCAATCTCGGCAAAGCGAGAAAATTCTGAGTCGCTAATAAAGCCCTGCTGATCCTTATTTGTAAGGTTCTTCAAGGTATCATAAACAACTGTTGAGCTAGCCCCGTATGCTTGTGCCATGAGACAAATATACGAAAAAGAAAAAGCCCCCTTTCGGAGGCTCTTTCGCGTATATAATAGATTCCCTTAGGCTAGCTGACGCTCAATCTCGTTAAGGACTACAGAGCCTGTCTCGGTCATGCAATACCTAACAAAGATGTCGGCTGGGTCTTTACCTTCTGGAACGGCGATAATATGTTTGTTTGTGTCCGTCCATACGATGTGACCACCTTTATGAGAAATTAGATTATACTTCATAGCCTTCTTGACCTTAGCCTTAGTCTCAATGACTGGGTTGTCGAAAGCTTCGATAAATGATTTAGGGTTCTTTTTAGCAAACACCAGGAGGTCGTGTCTTACCTCATCAACCATCCGATCCGTGTTAATCGCAAAGGCTGTTGCTACTGACATGATTTCGTCGATTGGTTTACTGCGAATCAAATTAACAGCATCTGCGTACAAGAAGTCTACCTGTAGTTCCTTTTTAGCTATTGCTGAATAATCAACCTTCTTAAAAATAGAGCCCCCATTAGCCTCGTTGTCTGGGTGCATTTCAAGAAAGTCCTTGAGGTTTTGTTGCTCTTCATTCACAAAAAGCCTTCCCTCTCTAAAAATAATCCCACCCTTTAGGGAATTTTCGTTTTGATCGTCTCGATAAACACTAGGCTCGTTAGGACAGTAACGTAAAGCAACTTGTTTGCCTTTTGCTTTATCGAATCTCATAACCTCGGATTTGTTTAGCATATAGACAATGCCACCCTTCCCTAAAATCTCAAACTCTACAGGCACTTTAACCTTGTTGGTGAATTTGGAGAGGTCTACCTTTTTTTCTGCAATAGTTGCAGGTTCCGCCGCTTTTGCTGGGCGTCCGCGTTTAGCTGTATTAGCCATTTTTTTGATTTTAAATTAAATTAAGAAGAGTATAGAAAGGAGGAGCCGAATTGCCCCTCCCTCTATACAGGTTATATCACTTGAACAAGAAGTGCTGGTTTGCACCTCGAACGCACAAGTTACACTCAGAACGGTAGTTGAACTTAGCCAAGTCCTCTCCGCCAGTGTTGTAGCCGAGTACTCCGCCACCTTCTACCCAGTGCTCCATCTCTCTGCTGTAGTTGCCAGCAGACTTGTAGTTCATCTCCAACGAGTGGTGAGAGTTGCCAGTCTTAGCGTCTACAATTACAGACAAAGGAATCAATGCACCTTTTACGTCAGAAGCTCCACCAGCAGCTGGGTCGTTCAACAACTTCCAGTCATGCTTGTGGAAGGTGTAACCACCACGAGTAAATGACTTAAAGCCCATAGCAATAGCCATGTCCTTGTCGTTGTTAAATGCACCGAATCCAGCAGCAGCTCCGATACCGCCTCCTGCCATTCCAGCAGCAGCAATTTGGTTATCGCAAGCAATAGACAAGGCTCTGTTCAAGTACAATGCGCTTTCCGCAGGAGCTCCTTGCTTATCAATTTCAACAATAACTTCGTCGAAGCTGTTAGCTGCGTTGAAAGCCGCAGCGAATGGGTCAGTAGCAATTCCACCGCGAGCGGTAACAGCAGCTACGTAACCTTCAGATCCTGGAACGTTTCCGCCAAATGCGGTGTCCCCAGTCGTGAAGTTCTTCTCACCGAAGACCAACATACCCTCACGCATATTCATGAACTTGCGACGAGCATCGAGCTCACCCTTCAAGTACCACATGTTCTGACCACCTACGTTTACCCAGCCGATGTTAGAGGCTTGAGATCCAGTTACGTGGAAGCTCTCCTTTACAATAGTGAATGGGTTAGCGTATCTAGACAGCTTTGGAGAAAACGGTCTTGTTGGCTGCTTTGAACCCTGTGGGTAAGCGTTACCAATAACCGTGTACTCTTCAGCCAGGAAAGTGTAGGCATCTCCAGATGTCATGTCAATAGCAGTGTATACACTGTCATCAGCTGGTTCATTAGTGATGAGCACGCGAGCAGCACCGTTAAGCAAAACATCATACTTTCGAAGAGCAGCTGCCTCGTCCGCATTGGTAGCGCCATCAATCTTAGTCACCGTGCCATCAACGGCCATAGTTACCCGACGACCCAAGCGGCCTTCTTCGTACCAGATTGTTTCGTCAGAAGTTCCAGCACTCTTCTTAGCGCCGATGATTTCTACGAGACCGCTTAAGCCTTGGTCTCCATAGGCTGAGACGTAAATGTCTCTTACGTCGTCTTTTGTTCCATCTACCAAATCACCCAAAGAGACGTACTTGTCTGGGGAAGCGGTGTAAAGTTGTGGTCCATTTGCTGAACCAGCACCTTGTGCTTGAGTTAAAGCCATAATATATAGTTATCTAATTTTTAAAACATACCTCCGTTTGGCCGCAGAATTTGTCTGAGCTGTTGGGCGAGGTTGTCCCCATCTGGTTGTGATGGTTGATTAGGCGATGTAGGTGAAACGTTTGCGGCTTTTTCCACAACGCCTCGCTGTCCATCTGACAAGCCTTGACTGTACACGTTGCTAACAATGCTTTCTACATTGTCGATTACAGCTCTGTGCATGTTAAGCATGTCATAATCCCAAACACCATCGTCATTAATATATGGATCAAAAAACTCGTCTAAACGAGCGTTCTTATCCGCTAACTGACCCTTGTACTCTGAAGTGAGACCGAACGTAAATGTTTTGTCATTTCCAAGATTGAATTCAATCCCTTCCATTGCATCCAGTTCAGACTTCATTCCAGAAATCCAATTGTCATCAATGATGGAGCTGTTATCGTTCTCCTGCGTTACTGGGGCTTGATACTCTGATCTAAGAGATTCAATGCCTTTTCTAGCTTCCTCCGAGTCTAGCTTCATCTGGAGCTTAGAAAGTGTAACCTCTTGCTCTGTGTTTAAATCAGGGTCGAGTTTATACTTGCTAGACACTAGAACCTGAATTTCTTGTTGAGATAGGTTTGGATAGTCCGATGCCATTTTTACCTGGATCGCAGTCATGTCATCCATTTCGGATGGGTTCATGGACTGATAAACAAACCAATCTTTAGGGTCTCTTCCTGTCTTTTCGACAAAATCTGAGATTACAGAAATCCTTTCGTCTAGAGCCTTTTGCTCCGTCTGTTGTGCCTGAAAGTCATCAATGGACTTAATCTCCCTACCAAGCCTTTCGCTTAAGTAATTGAAGACCGCTCCTTCGAGTTCTTCCTGACTATATTGATCTTGAGATACGGGCTGATCAGGCTGTACCTCATTCACATTTTCTTGTTGTGGCTCTTGCGTCTCTTCCTGAACGATAGGCTGTTGTGCTTGCGCTACCTCTTCGTCTGAAATAAACGTAAATGAACTCTCTTGTGTTTGCGGCGTAGATTCAACCGTTGTTGTTTCCTGCTGCTCTACCTGAGGCTCTTGAGCTTCGATGTTATTCTCCTCCATTAGAATTTAATTTAAGTGCAAATATATAAACTATTTATTAGTAGTCATTTAGACTTCCAAGAAACTCGTTTAGTGCTTTTTTTAGACCTCATGCCCTTTGAGGTGCATTGAGACAGCGTAGGGCGACAGGCAGGGTAACCTGTTCCTCTCTTTGCCCCAGCCTTCTTTCTCCCGCATGGGACGAACTTACCAGATCTTTTAGAGGCTTTACAGTCAACCCAGCCCTTCCCTTTGTTTCGGCTGAACCACTTCTTTAAACCCTCCTTCTTCATTTCTTCTTAGACTTTTTGCCCCAGCTGCTTGCGCCTACCTTTCGGCACTTAACTAGAGCTCCAGACGCATAAGCAGAAGGCCACACCCTGTAGCGTGACTTAACCTTGTGGTAGCAAGCATCTTTCTTTTTGGCCTTCATCTACAGCGCCATTTACGAAGGGCTAGAGCCTTTCTTGTTGGTTTTCCATTAGGCTTCTTCATGGGACCTTTAACCCCTTTCATTCTAGCGCAAAAAGATCTTCGTCTTCCAGCCCTTTTACCCTTAGGGTTGGCCTCGGTAACAGCCATCTTTAGCTTGCTACCAGTCTCTCTGTTGTATTTAGCGATACCTGCACGAGTAAGCCCTCCAGATCGAGACTTATGCTTACCCATCTTTAGGCTAACTCTTTTTTTCTTCTTTACCTTAGGCATAAAGCAAAGATAATAAAAATAGGATAAGGCTTTTTAAGGCATCAAAGACGCTATCAGTGCTTTATCTGATTCTGATAGAACTTCTTGCTGTTGAATGATTTCCGCTTCCTCATCTGAAATAACGCCATTGTTATCATAGGATGTAATCATTGCCATCTTTACCTGTAAATTGTAATCGCCATCGACTATGTGTTGGACAACTAAATCCTCACCTAACAAGTCCACAACTGCTTTTATCTTGTTCATTATCCAATGTTTAAGTTGCTATTGCCTGCGTTATTATTGGTAGGACTCATTGGGCCAATGTGTGTCATATCAGTGTAGTTTACTCCATCATTTGACCCTTCAAACAATAGCCAATACGCATACCCCACATTTAAATTCATCGATCTTATTGTTGGAGGGGTACTATAGGTTCCTGGCTCAAATTCAATTTGAAGATATTTAGGAGTTCCACTTATAGCCCAGAATCTTGTGCTTGAAGAACTATCAAAAGCCTTGTACTTATAATTGTTTGAATACACAGTTGACGAGGTTAAAGCGATGCCCGTTTGACTTGTATTAGAAGTAAGGTTTGTGGTTGGGTGATTTGTTCCTGTTTGACCCGCCCCCTCATACAAAGACCAGTTTTTTAGCATCAACCATGACGTGCCGCTTGTAGTTTTAGATTCGTTTACATTCGTGACGCGGATATATCTATAAGCAACAAAAGTCGGTGTATAAGTCAATGTTAGTGCTGCACTTTGTGTCTTATCCCCAAACTCCTGAGCCTTGATTGTTACGGTGCGTTCTGCTGTGCCTGCAATTGAATCAGAAAAGGTCATGACTGACCCCAATGAATCATCGCCAGTGTCCATTACGTGATTTACATCTGCATCACCAACGATTGTCACGCCGCCAATTGACACGGATACTGAATAATTAGGATTTGTATAGCTAGAGTGATTACTAATCACGATTTTGCCCTGCCCAAAACCGAAGGCGACTGAACCCGTCGGTGTGCCTGTAGCTGTACCACCACCGCCGCCGCTGGTTGCTACATCAACACCGCTTATCTTTTCAATATCAGCCATGTCTATTCCGTTGTATTTTTCAATGTCTGGCATGTCATTATACTAAATCCACGTATTCCTGAGAAGGATTGAAGTAAATAACGGTAGTGCTAATTGCGTGTCCAAGTATTCTTTGATAGCCCGTAGTTGGTGCGGTAGAAGTTACTTGACCCGCTCCATTCGCAGAAGTAGAAAATACCGTTGCACCCGCTGTGAATTGACCAGCGAGCGGGTAGGGTCGAACAAACCCCTTCAAGATGAATCCTGCGCTCATTGTGCTTCCTGCTGCCATACCTAAAAGGGAAATTTGAGAAGCTTCTACAGCTGTTGAATAAAGAGCCCAAGTCGTCCCGTTGTAGTAATATATCTTTCCAGCAACAACAGAGGTTCCAGAGCTCCCAAGATAAGTAATATCGGCTCCAGCTCCATAATCGCCAGCAGAGCTGATACCAGAGCTATGCTCTTGAATAAACTCATTTGCCGTGACTGGCCCGCTTAGTTCGATTCCGCTGTTCCCGCCAATAAGTGTCTGGGGAAAACCGAAGTTAAATACAGCTACATTGGAGCTGTCTGCTTTAGCTAATGTTCTAGGAGTGCCGCTCGTGTTTTTAGCAATAAAAGCCTGGTTATTATCAACTTGAATACCACCCGAAGCAACAGCTAAGTCGGTTCCGTCGTACGTCAGGTTAGCCTCAGCCTCCAGTGTATTGGCGGTTCCTGACCCCGTAATGATAAAGTTATCATCGTTGTTGTTTATGGTTGTGCTACTTCCTCCACCTCCAGACGGTGTAGAAATCCAAGATAGGTTGCCAGATGAATCCGACTCAAGGATCTTATTGTTGCCTCCTGGAGAACTACCAGGTAGGGTAACGGTATACGTCGATGAGAGATTAGGTACCGTTAGATTAATGTGATCACTCCCATCATCTGAAGCCTCTTTAAGCCTCAGGACACCAGCGCCTGCGCTAACAGACCCAGACAACTCGACAGCTCCCGCGCTGAAAGACACAAAATCGTTCGACGCATTTACAGCCCCGCTAACAAACTGAGCTAAATTACCGCCGTGCTCAGATTTAATGCTAAGGTTAGAAGTCGTTCCAGCTACCGTATAAGTTCTAGATGCGGTAGATTGAGTAAGGTTTGAAGTACCTAGGTTAGTATTATCGCCCTCTACTAATATTTTTTTCCAGCTTGCCACTTATCATTAGGCTTTTTGAAGTTTAGAGTCTTCTTTCTGCTGAAGTTTTTGAAGACGCTCGAACTCCTTATCTAGTTTCCCCATAAGAGAAACAATAGTCCCAGCGTCTGCGGCTTTGATGTTTGCCTGCTTTGTCACTTCGCTCAGGAAGTATACTTCTGTGATGTCTAATTTCATTTGAATTTAATTAAAGGTTTGAAATTATTTAGCCTTCAGTTGATTCTGAAGTTTATTTACTACGTCTGCCAACAAAAGTACATCTTTTCCGTCGAAACTACAATCATGTAGAGTCTTTAGAAGATAAGTAATCTCTTGCTGGGTCAAGGTGTCAGTGGTAACACCACCAACAACCTTGCTCTTACCGAGAATGCCCATTATTATGAGTAGATGTAGATAGCATCACTATCGGACGTGTCTACGAAAATGTTTCCAATTTTTTCCAATCCAGCAATAGCCAGGTCGGCAGCTCCAGCAGGCGTTCCAGCGCCAGAGTGTGCAACGCAAACAAACCCGTCAGAGCTAAGTCCACCGCCTGGGACCGCAGCATTACCACCAGCGAGGTCCACGCTAAATCGTCCCGCGCCGTTGTCCCATGCAAGGACTTTGTTGGCTGCACCTCCAAATACAATACCTGTATTTGCGTCGGCGGTCGC
>ERZ1046568.693-NODE-693-length-26752-cov-23.503427_pt1 | contig 26752 bp, 26 predicted proteins | sample MGYA00383092_ERZ1046568 | MGnify/ENA primary metagenome ERZ1046568 (study PRJEB29581, sample SAMEA5548362) | metagenome | biome: marine; feature: coastal; material: water | depth 1 m | study: Short-term variability in the microbial, nano- and picoplankton... | reverse complement strand
CCATATTCGGTGGGGGCTACGCCTTACTAATCATTGGCCACGGCCTCGGATACTAGGAGTTTAACATGCACATACATTTTGTAGGGTTTCGCACCGATGCAGAATACACTGCCGCTGTACGTGTGTGGGGACATCCTGACTTTATACATATGTGGCACGACCACAGAATGTACGGCGACATCGGGGACAGCGATACTGTTGTCCTTGGTTCAAAGGGGAAAGCCTCACCCTCTAACTTCTCATGGCAAGACCATGAGTTATGGTAACTCAAATAGGGAAATCCCTAAATCAAATGGAGAAATAAAATGAATAACGCCCAACAAATGTATGCCCTATCACTTGACGAATGTGTCACGTTGATCGGCGCTATTGGTCACGAACGTACTGTTCTGATGCAAGGTGACATCGGCAACGGCAAGTCGTCAACGCTCGGTGAGGTTGGTAAACTCAAGCCAACACATAAGAGGTTCTACGTAGACTGCACGAGCCTCGACCTCGGTGACATTATGATCCCAATGATCATGGAGATCGACGAGAACAGCAAGTTCGTTCGCTACGTCACCAATGAGGAGCTTGGCCTACACACTGGTGAGCCTGTCATTATTATGATTGACGAGTTTGGTAAGGCCAACCCGTCTGTTAAGTTGGCACTGCTACGCCTGATCTTGGAGCGCAGGATCGGTAGCTACAAGCTACACCCTGAGAGTATTGTGTATGCGACCACCAACAAAGGGTCTGAGGGTGTGGGTGACATGTTACCTCCACACGCACGTAACCGCATGAGCGTCGTACAGGTACGCAAGTCAACAAACATGGAGTGGATCGAGTGGGGTATCAACAACGGGATTGATCACAGTCTACTTGGTTGGTGTAAAGACAACCCACACTTGTTTGCATCGTTTGAGGACGTGAAAGACCCTGACGAGAACCCGTATATATTTCACCCCAAACAACAACGCGCCGCGTTTGTAACACCTCGTTCGTTACACTCTGCGTCTGACATCTTACACCAACGTCATATGTTCAATGACAATACACTGACTGCCGCCCTGATGGGTACTATCGGTGATCGCGGTGCGATGGACTTGATGGCGTTTGTGAAATTATCTGACCAACTACCAAGTCTACAGTCTATCAAAGACGAGCCAAAGACCGCCAAAGTTCCTGACAGTGCCGCAGGTATATGTATGGTTGTCTATCGTACACTCGCGTCTATCGAGAGTGATTGGATCAACGCGTGGATGGATTACATGCCGCGGCTAGACGTAGAGGCACAAGGTATGTTCGCCAATGGTGTACGTGCGCCCAAGTACAGCAAGCAACCAATGGTGATGCAGAACCGAAAGTTCACAACGTGGGCTAAAGAAAACAACTACATGTTCCAAGCGGACAAGAAATAGGAGAATGACTATGGCTAAATACAAAAAATGGACAGCCGCAGATGATGCGGAGCTAGTGTTGATGCGTGAAGCTAAGACACCAACGAAAGAAATCGCAGAGGCATTGGGTAGAACACCATCGTCTGTGATCAACCGCATAAGCGCAAAGGGTTTGCCGTATGGTAAAGAGCCTACGTTCCGTGAAGTTGTGGACACAGCGTTCGCCAAAGGTGAGATCGAGTTCGGTGAGCCTGACGGTTTAGGGAAATCCCTAAATGATATGGGTGCAATGCTTAATCAAATGGAAAAAGACATCAAGCCCAAGCCGCAGTGGTGGAAAGCTATGATGTGGTGGAGGAAGTAACATGTTAGCAGTAGGCAAACAAATAACTGAGGAGCAACGGCTGTCCAAAGCAGTCGTGGCGGTGATGGGCAAAGTGCCTGAGATCGCAGGGCTTCTGATGATCGGTGAACGTGAAATCACAGATGATCCAAATGTACCAACAGCTTGTACCAACGGACGTGACGAGTGGTACGGTAGAGCGTTCGTTGCAACTCTTACTGACGCAGAGCTTCGGTTCGTTGTCATACACGAGGTGTTTCACAAGATGTATCGTCACTTGGTAACGTGGGCACACCTGTGGAAGATATGTCCGCGCACCGCCAACATCGCAATGGACTACGACATCAATGGCAAGATCATTGAAGAGTATGGTCAAGATGGTTGGGTAAAAATGCCCGAGCTTGGTTGTCACAATCCCAAGTACAAAGGTTGGGGCACAGCTAAAATCTTCTGGGACATATACGACCCAGATGCGGCCAACGATCAACCGCAAGGTGGAGGCCAAGGCGAACCTCAAGACTGCCCGGGGGAGTCCACGTCCACGTCACAGGGTAACAGCCCACACGGTGATGGGCATCCCGAAGGTTTTGACAGCCATGATTGGGACGGCGCGAAGGATATGACCGCGGACGAACAGCGTGAAATACAACGCGAAGTGGACGAGGCTATACGCCAAGGTGCATTGGTTGCAGGTAAGATGGGCAGTGGTGGAGCGCGTAGTCTCGACGAGTTGCTACAGCCCAAGGTGGATTGGCGCGAAGTATTGCGTGAGTTCATACAGACCACCTGTGCAGGTAAGGACTTCTCTACATGGAAGCGTCCCAACAGACGTTACATGGGTACTGGTATCTACATGCCCTCTGGTGTTTCGGAAAAAGTTCAATGTATCGCAGAGCACAATGACATGTCTGGCTCAATCGGTAAGCGTGAACAGCAGATAATGATCAGTGAATTGGTCGGCATCTGTGAAGCAGTCAAGCCTGACGAGTTACACGTAAGCTATTGGGACACAGAAGTCTGTGGCTACGAGAAGTACATGCACGAAGAACTTGATACTGTGGCATCTAAGACTGAACCTAAAGGTGGGGGCGGCACAGATGTACGTTGTGTCCCTGCATACTTGCGTGAGCATAACATAAAACCACAAGCGTCTGTCGTGTTTACAGATGGCTATCTCTACGGCGGTTGGGGTGAATGGGATCACCCTGTGTTGTGGGTGATCGTGGACAACAAAAGTGCCAAGCCAGATCACGGCGTAACAGTGCACGTAACTTCGGAGGACTTATGATGGGCAAAGTAAAAGGGTTATTCATGGACGCGGAAGAGAACCCGTTCATTGATTGTCCTGAGTGCAAGGACACAGATCGGCAGGGTAAAGTCACAAGCGAGGAGTTCAAGTGGACGGGTAATACTTACGAACCGTTCGAGACATGGATTGATTGCGAGAACTGCAATGGGCTTGGCGAGATCGAGCGGGACTGGGGCGACGACGATGGGTGATCTACCTAACTCGTTAGAGGTAGAGTTAAACCTGCTCGGTTTGATTCCACCTCGTAAACCTGAAAACGAAAAGCCAAAGGTGGAGCGTGACTATACGTTCAAGATGCCAACACTGGACGAGAACGGTGATCCACCTTGGTAAACTAATTAGGGAAATCCCTAAATGAAAGGGGTAACGCGGTGTTACCTCACAACAAATGGAGAAATACAATGGCCTTATACTGGCAAAACAATTACTTAAATACATTCGATAAAGTGGCGGCGTACTATGAGAGCATCAAACCGCTTGTGTCTAAACATCATACACTAGCTGACGATCTAAGACCTATCGGTGATCGCAACCGCAAGTGGGAACGCATACAAAAAATCAACGCCAACTGCTACATACTGCAAGACGGGTGGAACGGTAGCGACGATATATTCTGTGGGTGGCACTACTATCATAACACTAGCGGAGAAAGACCGAAACCTACCGAAGCAGAGAAGATCAAGCTCGCGCCTATCGTGTGGCGCAGACATAGAGATGGTACTGAGACCATCAAGATACGCAACGGTACAGGTCAAGGTGCGCACAACAGTAGGTATAGTTTCTTAGACAGACACCTACCAAAAGGTCTGAATTTTATAGTCCGTAACGGCAAGCACTTTGTGGCCTTTACTCATGGTACAGAATACTATCTCGCCAAGAGTAACACAGTGCCTAGCTTTGACATGCCGAGTGAGGCGCAAACACACGAGTGGAATAAGTATTTCACCACACGCGACGATGGTGTGGCGCTGACGTTCCGTATCGACAACGGTGTAATATCTTTTGTGGATGGTGGTAAGCCGCTCCCTGTTCCGCCCAAGGTTCGTGTGGACAAGGTGGCCAAGGCTAAGATGAAAGACGCTATCGCTGAGTTCCGTGATTGGGCGTTTGCCATGTATCCGCTGTTGCCAACACGCGACCATGATTACCACACCGAGCGCGTGAACGAAGTGCGTACGGCTATGCAATCAGGGTATTCGTATGGTTGGGGTCTGTTAGGTATGTTCGAGGCCAACACAGATATAACCAAAAAGATAATATGTGACCCTGACCACGAGTTACGTCTGCACCTGATGTACGGGTTGATGGGTGAAACAGACTATCACTTAGATCACACGTTCGACACGCCAGAAGAACACGACAAGCGGGTCAAGGCACAATTCAATCGTCACATAAACAAACTATGTGACTTCACCAAAATAGTGAAAGGTTAATATAATGGGTATAAGTCATACAACAGTGGCGCAAGCCAAGGAACACTACGAGCGTCGTAAAAAAGAGTTCGATAAGCAAGAACACTCGCTAACTGATGGGTACAACGATGCAGATGATAATAGGTATGTGAAGTTGAAAGACTTTGCCAGTGTGGTGAGGAAGGAGCTACGCGTTAAAACAATACAACGCACCAACAACACCATGTTCATGTACCGCGAAGGTGAGCTTATGACGATGGGGTACATTGGGTACGGCGACTTTGCCACCAGTGTGCATGGTGACGATAAGTATATTGTCTGCGCACGGGGCGTACAAAACATGAAGTATTGTAATCATGGCGACCAACACAACATGCGTATGTCAGTCAACATGGATACCGCCGTCAAACACGTTAAGAGATCACTTCAAAGTTACTCTATACAGGAGTGTGCAAAAGCGTTGGTCAAGAGTGTGAAGAACAGTGTGCAACATGTGCTACACGATAAGAAAAAACAGTGTGATGATGCAGTTGCCGCGGTGGGTTTGGACACATCGCCGTATGGTGATGCCAAGAAAGCCTCACAAAGATTGATGGCTGAGATACGGAGCATGGTACAGGCAGGGCATACGTTCAATGACAAAGAGCTAGACGCTGACATACGCATCATGTTTACTTTGACCGAAGATCGTAAACTGTTCAGTGAAGTTGTGCCTATGAATTTTGTACACGCCACCAAACGCTACGGACAACAGGTGGTAAACTGTGCGCGTATCAAAGATGTAAGCAACTACTTGTGCGAGATAGATACTGTGCAGACATTCGCAATGGACAAAGTACCAGAAGACGTGGAGCATAAATGTGCGGCCTTGAGTATATGTGAAGATGGTCACTTTGTTGAAGGTGTTGGTCAACGCATAAATGACCACACGTTTTACCTCTACGTGTAAGGTGTTATAACATGGATACAACGTCTGGTATTACTTACCGCGTAAACGTAGCTTACGATACTAAACAAGTTACGATAACAAGCATTGGCATGAACTGTGTTGACAAAGAGATAGATGGTGATTATGCTTCTGTGGACGAACTTCCAATGTGGATGCAAGACAGGTTAGCTGTACTGTCCCTGTTGGAAGTACCACCACCACCTAACGATGTAGATGGTGTTGGGTGTAGGATCGGCCCATATTTGTTTTGGGTCTACAATTAGGGAAATCCCTAAATGGCGAGGGGTCACGGCTCCTCGCTTCTGGGGTACTGGTATCAATGGAGAACGACAATGACACCCGAAGCGAAAGTTAAAAAGAAAGTAGTGGCGCAATTAAAAGAACTTGGCGCGTACTACTTCTACCCTGTTACAGGCGGCTACGGACAAAGCGGAGTGCCTGACATCGTGGGTTGCTACAAGGGTTTCTTTTTTGGGATAGAGTGCAAGGCAGGGAAGAACAAACCCACACCCTTGCAAGACAAAAACCTAAAACAAATTCGAGCCGCAGGTGGTCTGGACTTAGTTGTAAACGAAGACAACATGCTAGGTGTTACCGATGATCTGAAGGCATGGTCTGTTATAGTTAACTCTTAACCCAAGCTATGAGTGGGTTGCGGTTTTAATATTTGTCCCGCGAAAACCATAGCAGTGTAGGCAATGCTCTCCATGATACTTTTTATGGCATTGTGACTGCACCGAAGAAACCGCGATATGGTTAGTCCCTGTGTTCAAGCACAGGGCATCACTTTAACAATGGAGGCAGGCATGGATGATAATAAATTAACCCCATTCCAAGAGAGCGAACTAAAATGGTTGCGACGACAGGTTGATAACTTGCAGGACGAAGAAAATCGAAAAGATGCACGTCCTAATGTGAAGCGCGACCTGTGGGTAGCCCGAGAACATCTTGATTTGTTTGTTCGTGGTCTAAGACGTGCGGGTAAGAACATATGAATGAGCTTGAACGTATAAAGTACGAAGACCTGTATAGGAAAGCATGGGATGCGCAGAACAAAAAAGATGTAGCCGCGAACCCACGGTTGTCTTTACGCAACAAAGCCATACGCAACGGTAATAAAAACAAAGTAAATGGGCATCTGGGTGGTAGACCTAAAAAAGAGGCTAGCAAGTTGCCCCTAACAAAAGAAGCGGAAATGGTTAACAGAATGTTGCAACGTGGCATGACGTTGAAAGCCGCCGCAGAAATAATCGGAATGAGTCCACGTTGGGCTTCCGACATAAAAAGAAAATACGATTTGCCAAGATAGGAGAACGGCATGGTTAAGAAGAGTAAAGCGGATAAAGTGTGGGCGTATAAAATTAGGCATCCACAGTCTACTACGAGCGAGATCGCCAAGGCTACCAAGACATCTTATGGATATGTGTATAAACTTATGCAGAAGATCGGCACACCCAAGGAAGTGTTTGAGAAGGAAGCGCGTAAGACTACACGCGGTGACGTGTTAGACACAGCTAAGAGTTATGTGACCAAAGACCGTGCGGCTGACCACGGCAATATGGAAGACAACTTCACCACCATCGGGAACTACTGGTCTGTGCACCTCGGCATAAACGTAAGTGCTACTGACGTAGCCGTGATGATGAACCTGTTGAAGGTTGCACGTATCAAGTCAAACGCAACACACCCTGACAACTGGATCGACGCCTGTGGATACATGGCATGTGGCGGCGAGATAGCGAGTAAGGGCTGATGGAGCTTATAACGCTAGACTTTGAGACGTACTACAGCAGGGAGTATTCTCTTAGCAAGATAACAACAGAAGCCTACGTCCGTGATCCTCGTTTTGAGGTGATCGGCGTGGGTGTAAAACTTAACAATCAACAAACGGAGTGGGCAAGTGGAACGCATGAACAGATTAAACAATACCTCAAGGGCTTCCCTTGGGAAAAAGCTATGTTACTTTGCCATAATACTATGTTTGACGGTGCCATTCTTAATTGGCGTTTTGATATTCGTCCTCGGATGTATACCGATACTTTGTGTATCGCCCGTGCTCTTCATGGGACTGAAGCTCGCGCAAGTCTCTCTGCGGTTTCTGAGAGGTACGGTGTCGGCGTTAAAGGGCACGAGGTACTCAACGCAATCGGTAAACGGCGTGGAGATTTTGTACCCGAAGACTTAGAGCGGTACGGCGACTACTGCGTCAATGACGTGAACCTTACCTATAAACTGTTTAGCCTGATGGTCAAACGTTTCCCGCGGGAGGAGCTACGTCTTATAGATGCTACGTTGCGTATGTTTACTGAGCCTACGCTGACATTGGATCGTGACCTGTTACACTCTCACTTGCAGGACGTAAAAACGCGTAAGGAAAAGCTGTTAGCTGATGCAGGTATAGAAGATAAGAAAGACCTGATGTCCAACCCCAAGTTCGCGGAGTTGTTGAAAGGGTTTGGGGTGAAGCCACCCATGAAAACAAGCCTGACTACGGGTAAAGAAACGTTTGCATTTGCAAAGAGCGATGAAGATTTCAAAGCATTAGCTGACCACACAGACGACAGGGTGCAATCTTTAGTAGCCGCACGGCTCGGCACAAAGTCTACATTGGAAGAAACACGAACGCAGAGGTTTATAGATATTTCTGCCCGCGGACTTCTGCCCGTCCCTGTAAGATATTATGCGGCGCACACTGGGCGTTGGGGCGGTGATGATAAGATCAATCTGCAGAACCTGCCTAGCCGTGGGCCAAATGGTAAGAAGCTAAAGGGTAGCATAACAGCACCCGAAGGGTATTCGTTGATCGACTGTGATAGTTCGCAGATCGAGGCGCGTGTATTGGCGTGGCTTGCAGGGCAAGATGATTTGACCAAGCAGTTCTCTGATGGCGAGGACGTATACAAGTACATGGCGTCCAGTATCTATAACGTGTCAGTAGACGGGGTAAGCAAAGACCAGAGGTTTGTGGGCAAGACTACAATTCTTGGTGCAGGGTACGGCATGGGCGCACCAAAGTTCCAAGCGCAGTTGCAAGGTATGGGTGTGTATATAGAGTTGGACGAGGCTCGACGTATTATACAAGTGTACCGCGATGCCAACGGAGCAATCAGTCAACTATGGCGTGATGCGAACAACACCGTGCAGTACATGCAACGAGGCGATAGCTTACAGTTTGGTAAAGAAGGTGTGTTGAAAGTGGACGCACCTACCAGCTCAATAGTCTTACCTTCTGGCCTACCTATGTTCTATCATGGCTTGACGGCTGAACGTGGGGAACGTGGGTACGAGTACACATATAAAACCCGAAAAGGCCCGAACCGTATATACGGCGGCAAGGTAGTGGAGAATGTGTGTCAAGCTATTGCACGTTGTATCATAGGTCACCAAATGTTACTTATTGCCAAGAGATACAAAGTTGTGCTAACAGTACATGATAGCGTTGTGGCCTGTGTTACTGACGAAGAGTTGGATGAAGCACGAGCATATGTTGAAGAATGTATGAGCCAGATACCCGATTGGGCAGAAGGTTTACCCATTACATGCGAGAGCGGCACGGGTAAATCATATGGAGAATGTGAATGACAAAAGTATGGCCGTGGTCTTTCAGTAAAATAAAAGACTTTGAACAATGTCCAAAACAATACTACCATAAACACATCCTAAAGGAGGTGCCATTTGTTCAGACGGAAGCCATACTTTACGGCAATGCGTTTCATAAAATGGCAGAAGACTTTATTGGTAAGGACGCACCGATCCCCGCGAAGTTTAGCTTTGCGACCAAAGCCCTAACATCTTTGAAGAACAGGCAGGGTGACAAACTCTGTGAACTAAAGATGGGTCTAACAGAAAACCTAGAAGCCTGTGACTTCTACTCCTCGGACGTTTGGTTTCGTGGGATAGCTGATCTGGTAATAATGGACGACGATGTAGCGACAGTGATCGACTACAAGACAGGCAAGTCGTCTAAGTACGCCGACAAAGGACAGTTGGAGCTAATGGCTCTCTCGCTCATGGCACGTTACCCACAAGTAAAGAAGGTACGTGCAGGGTTGTTGTTTGTAATATGTAATGACTTGGTAAAAGACACATACATGGAGTACGATAAGAGTAAGCTGTGGGAGAAATGGCTCGGCAAGTACGGGCAGATGGAGACTGCAGCTAAAGAGGACATGTGGAACGCACGACCTAACGGGTTATGCAGACGCTATTGCCCTATAATCGAATGTGTTCATAACGGAGCTAACTAATGCCATACAAAAACCCCAAAGATCGTCCTAAACAAAAGAACGCACCAGTTGGTAGCAAAACATTTGAAGCCCGTATGGAACGGCAACGTGCAAGACGCGCTATGGATAAGAAGGGTGTGGATAAGAATAAGAACGGCAAAGCCGACAAGCGCGAAGGTAAAGATGTTAGTCACAAGAAAGCCTTGTCAAAAGGTGGGACAAACAAAGACGGCGTACGTGTAGAAAGCCGCAGTAAGAACCGCGCACGTAATTACAAAAAGAAGAAATGATTTAGGGAAATCCCTAAATAGGAGAACACAATGCAGATTATAGATGGTAAGGCGTTGCTGTTGAAGCTACGCAATCCAAAACGTGTCACTGAAGTGATACCAAAAAGCAAAACTGTGGAAGACCACGAGGTGCTAGTCAAGTGGGGCATCGACGAAGCGCACAGTTTGCGGAAGCTAAACATTGATGTGCCATCACCTATAAATGGTAGGTACGAGTGGACAGGTAAGTACACACCATTTGACCATCAAAAGAAGACCGCCGCTTTCTTTACTATGAACCAGAAGTCTTTTTGTTTTAATGAACAGGGCACGGGCAAGACAGCCTCGGCTATATGGGCGGCAGACTTTCTGATAAAACAAGGCAAGATAAAACGTGTGCTAGTTATATGTCCGTTGTCCATTATGGATAGCGCATGGCGTGAAGACTTGTTTACTTTTGCACCGCACCGCAGTGTATCAATAGCATATGGCGCGGCAAAGAAACGTAGAGAGATTATCGAGCAAGGTTCTGACTTTGTGGTGATAAACTATGACGGGGTTGAGATTGTAGCTGATGCTATAATCAACGGGGGCTTTGACCTAATCATTGTTGACGAGGCTACACACTATAAGAATGCACAGTCTAAAAGATGGAAGGTGTTAAAGCGAATAGTGACGGACAATACATGGTTGTGGATGATGACAGGTACACCTGCCGCGCAGTCACCGCTTGATGCTTACGGCCTAGCCAAGATGGTAAACCCTAACTCAGTACCAAGGTTCTTTGGTTCGTTCCGTGATATGGTAATGACCAAGGTAACGCAGTTTAGGTGGGTGATAAAACCTCATGCCTCGGACACCGTGTTTAACATCCTGCAACCTGCCATACGTTTCACGAAAGAAGAGTGTCTTGATCTACCTGACATGACATACACAAAGCGAGTTGTAGAACTTACGCGCCAACAGAAGAAATACTACAACCTGCTCAAGAAAAGCATGACTATGAAGGTTGGTGACGACGAGATCACGGGCATCAACGCCGCCGTAATAATGAATAAGCTACTGCAAATATCTGCAGGTGCGGTGTACACAGATGAAGGTGATACCTTAGAGTTTGACATCAAGCACAGATACAAAGTTCTTAAAGAAGTCATCGACGAGAGTAGTCAAAAGGTGCTGATATTCGTACCATTTAAACACACCATTGACATATTGACGGATAAGTTGCGTAATGACGGGGTGACTACAGAGGTAATCAGGGGGGATGTGCCTGTAGCACGACGAACTGATATCTTCAAACGGTTCCAAACAACCCCCGATCCAAGGGTGCTAGTCATCCAACCGCAGTCCGCGGCACACGGTGTTACGTTAACAGCCGCTAACACTGTAGTCTGGTGGGGGCCGACATCTTCCTTGGAAACATATGCCCAAGCTAACGCTAGGGTTCACAGGTCTGGACAGAAGCATCCGTGCACAGTTGTGCAGTTGCAAGGCTCTGCTGTGGAAAAGCGTGTTTACTCACTTCTCGATAACAGAATAGACGTACACACAAAAATGATAGATTTATACAAAGAAATACTTGACTAGGGTATTTTATACCACTAGAGTATAATTCTCGTTACTAGAGGAGAACGTAAATGACGGATCAATCCGACATCCCTGCGGACAAACTGACAAAAGCCTACATTAAACTAAGGGCAAAAAGAGCAGAGATATCCGCAAAATACAAAGAAGAAGATGGAGCGTTGGTACGCCAACAGGAAATCTTAAAGAATGCGCTTCTGGACTATTGTGAGAACCACAACGTCGAGAGTGTTAGAACCTCCGAGGGTTTGTTTTTCAGGTCTACTAAAACAAAGTATTGGACTAGCGATTGGGAGCAGATGTACAGCTTTATAAAAGAGCATGATGTACCTGAGTTCCTAGACAAACGTTTGAACCAGACCAATGTGAAACAGTTCTTAGAGGAAAACCCAGACGTTCTACCCAAGGGTATGAACGTAGACACAGAGTATGTCATATCAGTAAGGAAAAAATAATGGCAGAACCATTTGTACCAATAGAGGATTTGGCGAAGCATTTCGCAGTGTCCATTTCTACTATCCGTGCGTGGGTACGGCAGGGGCATATCCCTAAATCCACATACATTAAGATCGGTAACACTTACCGTTTTAATAAAACTTCCGTAACCGAAGCCCTAACAGGTAAGGCCAAAGAAGCCGAACAGGCTGAAATTCGTAACGAGCCTGTAGAAGAACAGTTGGAATTTAACTTCCACGCAGATGCAGACATCTAAGCCAAAAAAGGAGAACGACATTGGCAGAAACATATATCATTGAGGGCATTGAAGCCCTATGGCCGAGAGTAGATCAGACCTACGCGTTTGATAAAAAGGTCAATCGCAGTATGCCCTGTGGCCCACGCGATACCAACGCAGAGTTTTCTATACAATTCCGTATGGATAACCCAACAGCGAAAGCATTGTTTGCGGCTATGAACACTTGCTACTTAGCTAGTCGTGAAGACAAGTGGGCAGAGAAGTTGGCTAACCCGTTTGTTAAAGACGATAACGGTTCTATTACGCACAAAGCCACATTGAAGGGCGCGTATAATGGACAAGTCACTGACAAACCAGCCCAGTACGATTCACAGGGTAACACGTTAGCAGAAGACTTTCAGTTGACTACTGGCAGTACAGTGAACGTAGCTGTGCAACTTATCCCATATGATTTTGGGGGTAAGCAAAATGTATCTCTACGGCTCAAAGCTGTGCAGGTTATCAAGTATGTACCGATGGAACGCTCTAATCCGTTTGGTGCAGTAGAAGGTGGGTTTGTCGTGGACGACCCTAACCCTTTTGCAAGTAAGCCCACCAACAATGTGTTGGAGATGAAACCTGCTGTCGAAGAAAGTGACGACATGTTTGAAGAGCCAGTTAAAAAGACCGCTACAAAAGCGGCTGTGGCATCTGCATCTAAAGGTGAACTAGGCGATATCGTGGACAGCATGTTCGACGATGATTAAGTTAAAATCCACGGCTATTTCGGTAGCCGTGGTAACTCTTATGGTATGAGTGGTGGTAATGAAAAATAAAAGGTTTTTAGATTTGGTGTTAGCGCACGAAGGGCAGTATTGCCTGTGGGCTTTGAAGGGCGCCAAACCAAACGAACAAATAAGACAACAGTTTTATCCTTCTACAGATGACTTGCTACAGGCGGCGCGTGATCTTGATAACAATGGGTGGAACGCCTTCTTTGCGTTAGGCACGTATTTTGACAGTAGTTCCCGTACTGCAAACAACATGCAGTGGATGAAATCGTTTTTCCTAGACTTGGACTGTGGGTCAAATAAAGAGTTCCCGTCTCAAGCGGTGGCGATTGATGAACTACGCAACTTCTGTGAGAACAACGAACTTCCTACACCTACGCTTATAAACTCTGGGCGTGGTGTTCATGTATACTGGATACTATCCGAGCCTGTTTGCCGCGAAGATTGGTGGCCTGTAGCTGAACGACTAAAGAAATTATGTGCAGATCAAGGCTTTGACGCTGACCCGTCTCGTACATCTGACGCCGCGGGTATACTGCGTGTACCAAGTACCCACAATTATAAATATGACGAGCCACTACCTGTAGACTTTTATGGGGTAGAAGATTTCGACACCGTAGATTTTGATAAGTTTTCTGTTTTGCTTGGGGACGTACCGATACCAGTACCCCAGAGACGCGAGGCGTCCGCGGTCAACGCGTTTAAAGATGCCATGTATCAGAACTACAGAGGTAGCTTCAAACGTCTGCTGTTAAAAACAAAGAACGGCACGGGCTGTAACCAGATAAAACACATAATAGTCAACCAAGATAGCGTATCGCATGACTTGTGGAGGGCAGGGCTATCTATAGCTAACGTGTGTGAGGATGGCGCAGAAGCCGCTCACCTTATGTCTGCAAAGCACGAAGACTATAATGTGCAAAGTACCCTACGCAAGATGGAGGACACAGGCGGTCCACATTTCTGCAGTACGATAGAACGTCTTAACCCAGAGGGGTGTGAGGGTTGCCCCAACAAAGGTAAGCTGACTACACCCGCACAGTTGACTAAAGAAGTTAAAGAGGCAACGCCAGAAGATAATATTATAGAGGAGATAGATGGGGATGATACCAAGAGTATAACCATACCTACACTACCTACTCCATATTTTAGAGGGCAGAATGGTGGCGTTTACTTACGAGGTACTAATGCAGACGGTGACCCAGAAGAGGTTTGTATATACCACCACGACTTCTACATCACACGTAGGCTACATGACGTGGAGCTTGGGGAAGTTATAGCGTTTGCACTTCACTTGCCAAGAGACGGGGTGCGTGACTTTGTAGTGCCGCTATCCGCAGTTACTTCAAGAGAAGAGTTTCGCAAACACATGTCCATGCAGGGCATAGTAACTTTCGGAAAGGACGTAGATAAACTCATGGCATACACAGCCGCATGGATAAGAGAACTTCAACAGACTACTACTGCTAGCGAAGCACACCAACAGTTCGGGTGGGTTGACGATAAGAAGATGGACGAGTTTGTGTTGGGCGATCAGCTTATCACAGCCAACGGTACAGATTATAACCCACCATCTAGTAAAACTGCAGGGCACATACGAAAGTTTAAGCCTACAGGTACAAGAGAACGCAACAAAGAAATATTGGACTTCTACGACCAAGACGGTATGGAACTACAACAGCTTACAGTATGCGCAGGGTTTGGCACTATACTGATGCCATTTACAGGTTTATACAGTTTAGGCATACATTTGTTTGGTGAAACAGGTGGTGGTAAAACAACCGCTATGTTTACAGGTACTTCTATATGGGGCGATCCAAGTGGGTTGACAGGCACTAAAGCCGATACACCGAACTCTCGTATGAATTTAGCAGAAGTCATGCACAACATGTTATTAAATACCGACGAGATGACAAACATCCTCGGGAGACACGCATCCGACTACGCGTATCAATTATCTGAAGGGAAGCAGAAAAACCGTATGGCAGGTGGGGGTAACTCCGAACGTGTTAGGGGCAGACCTTGGAGGCTCATAGCTGTATCTTCAGGTAACGTCAGCATGTACGCACAGATGGCTATGGCCAAGAGCGACACTAAAGCTGAGATGCAACGACTGCTAGAGCTACGTGTAGACGAGATGCCAAAGGTGGAGGTAGACCCGCTTGTGGGTGCTAAGTTATTTGCAGACATACAAGACAACTACGGACATTTCGGCCCAGAGTTCGTGCAGTACGTCATTGAAAACAAAGAAGCATTGATGGCAGATTACGAACGGATAAAGGTTAAGTTAGATAAAGCCGCAGGGCTAGATCAGAAGAACCGTTTCTGGTCTGGTGGGTGTTCCGCTATACTAACAGGGGCGTTGGCCGCTAGACGTGCAGGTATAATAAACTACGATATGAAGAAGCTATTCAAGTGGGTGGTAGGACAACTTATACGCACTAAAGCCTTCGTTGATGATAGCACAGCGTCTGTTCAGACATTAGTTACAGAATTTACCACAGAGCATTGGGGTAGCATCCTAAAGATCAAGAGTACAGACACGGCACAAGCAGTCGATGGTATTGCTCCTATGGTTATACCCGATCAAAACCCAAGAGGTTCTTTGATTGCGCGGTACGAGACAGACACAAATATGTTATACATAGTACCTAAACCGTTCAAGAAATGGCTTGGCGAACAGAAGCTAGACTACCTAAGTACCTTGGAGGGGATGCAAAAAGAGATGGGTGCTGTACGCAAACAGATGCGTTTGAGTAAAGGTACGAACTTCAACCTACCCCCGATACGGGCTATAGCAGTGGAGTTAAAAGGTTTTAATGGTTTACCAGAAGCCCCTGAGACTTGATGATCTCGCGCCTGACGGCGTTAAAATAGTGGTAGATTGGGACGCTATGGTTGCAAATGCCTCGGTGTTTATACCCTGCGTGAACAATGTCAAAGCTGAGAAGCAACTGCTAGATATAGCACAGCGCAAAAACTGGAACGTTAAAATACGTGTCCGAATAGAAAATGGAATGTTTGGGGTTCGCATATGGAGAACTGTGTGATAGGTTACACCTGACAAGCTCGACTATACTTGTCGTTCTCCTCCTGTGCCCCCGCCATTGTGCGGGGGTCTTTTATTGTTTGTACCCATCTCGTAACATATCTAAAGCGTCACGGTACAGTGGGCTAAGAGTAACCCCGTTGTACATTTCCGCAGAAGTTTTGGCGTGTTGTTCTAACGAACGCTTTATAGATTTAGGTGTTATAGCCGCTTCAGGGTGACGGACGTTAAACTTATCTATCTTGTCATACAACTTCATCTCTTCATCGAAGTCGCCCATGCGCTGTGCTATATACAGTTTTTTGTGTAATGCGGATCGACGTTTGCCTACCGCAATGTCTATACCTTTTGATATACTGTTTTGTTCTTGACGGAATGTGTACTCCGTTGGAGGGAAACCAAAGGCTTGGGCAACTAATTCACCACCTGTCATGTCATCGTATATAGGGTCTTGGCGTCTTGTGAAAGCACCACCTTGATCTGCGTATCTACCAAACGAGGCTTTGTAAGCGTTAGCCACACCTGCAGGAAGTATGTTTTCTATACCTCGTTCGATATCCCCCTCAGAAGATAGTAAGTCAGAACCTCCACGGTACAAGCGGTTAGCTACACTCAACGCTGGACCACCTACATAGAACCCTATAGTTTCTTCTAGGGACGGATCATTGTTGAACCTGTTTTCTTGTATTAGCAGTCCTGTAAGAGCCATACGACTTGCAACGTCTATACCTGCAAATTCGGTTATAGCACCTTTGTACCAACCCTCACCCATATACTGCCGTACTATTGTATCAAAATCTTCCTCTTCGTCATCCAAGAAGAACAAGTTAGCAATTAGTTTTACTGCGCCGTACAGTGGTAGACCCTGTATACCTGCGAAGAATAACGCCGACCCGTGCATACCGATAAGTTGTTTTACTGCGGCCTTACGTTCGGGTGACCCTTCTTTACCAAACAACTTACCTTTGTCGCTGTCCATAGCAGTCTTAGCTGTTTTTAACATGGTGTAGTACATCTGCAGGCCGTAGTTTTTATACATAAACGCAACGCGACCTATACCTTCTCGTGCGATACTCGGAGCAGTCTCTAAGAACGTACCACCGTTCGTCTGTTGTGTATCATATATCGCCATTTGCACGGCTTCTTCTATCTGCGCGGCACTAGGGTTTTTAGTTTTACCCTTTGTCACGCTGTTCAAGGCTAGGTTAAAGGAAGCCATCAAGGTTACTTGGCGGTTAAGTTGTTCTGCATGGTTAAACAACCAAGCTGATAGCACCGATGCGTTATCTACAGCGTTGCCTATCTTCCCACCTTTTTTTATGCGGCTAGTCTCATTCAACCCCATAGCTTCCGCTAAGAAACCTTGACCTAATAGACCACGTTTCGATGCAGTTTGCACCAAGGCTTCCATGTTGCGTAATTCGGCTTCTTTGCCTTCAGGTAGTTTTAGACCTTTCTTCAGAGTAAAGTTACCTTTGTCGGATATATCATAGAAGTCTAATATAGAGTTTGTTCCACCTCCACGCTTACCTCCCAGCAGAGTATTACCGTACGCGGCTTTGATTGCGGAGTGAGTTTTAGTGTACCCGTACCGACCACCCAAGAAAGGCGCAACAAACAACGGGATTTGTGATAGGTTGACCAACGCGGAAGATGCGTTGAAGCCGATGGTGTATATGAACGCTGTCTGGTTTAGCCTACGTGCGACCTCCTCTAGGTTCTTTTTGTCCGCACCTTTCCTTGCAAATTCTGCACGGTTCAGCAATTCGTTCTGCACGTCACCAAAGGCGGCAGTAAGGTTTTTAGCTCTTTTACCAACAAAACTCTTGGCCTCTGGTACAGCTACTTGTTGAAATTCTTTTAAATCTTGTTCGTATTGCCGTAGCAGAGCGCCATATTTTAATTTAGCTGTTTGACTTGCTAGGCTGTAGCCCTTTGTCTTGAGAGCATACACAGAGTCCTGCATGTAGCCCGGGGTTCCCTGACGTTTCTGTAATGACTTAGCAAACGATGTCTCGGGCAGTGAGTTTAAGAATAGTTTTAAAATCTGATCCCGTACGTCTTTGTCCACACCTTTACTTTCTAAGATGTTCAAGGTGTCGTACGCGAAGCTGGGGTCCACGCCTGTACCTCTGAACGTGTTCGCAGTTACCTCATCAACGATCTCTACATTCTTGTAGTCTTTGTTTGCCCTAAACTGTTTAGCCGCGTCTTCGCGTTCTGCGGCAGTCGTGAATGTCTGCACCACACTAGCTTCTCTTGCAGACTTAGGGTTCTTGACCTCATAACGTAACACGTAGTCGCCTTCACGCATGAGTGGGAAGTACACATCTAACTTACTAGAATCAAATAGCTTGGCAAATATATCTTTTTTAAGTTTAGCAGAAGCGTCAGGGTCTTGCACCAACTCGTCAATTTGTTTGAGGACAACAGCCTTTAACTTGTCGTACTGATCTTTGTACACGGCTCGCATATCGTTGTACGCTTTCTGCCCGTCTTTGCCCATAGCGTTCCAATCAGCGCGTTGAGCGTTCCATACTTCCAGAAGATCATTGTTGTCATTGTCCGTACGCGGAGTACCATCTTTGTTGATGTACGCACCTTTTGGTTTTGTCGGGTCTACTTGGTATATGGTAGCGCCGTAGTCATTGCTGTAGATCAAACGATCTAAGGCTTCTTTGCGTTTCTGCGCCGCCTCTGGTGTGCCTTTACCTAGTGTGGTCAGGATATTACCTATTTTTCTTTCGATTATTTTGTTGGCGGTTTGTATCTCACCACGTTGGTTCGCTACAAGTTCGTCTAGTTTGAAACCCATTCTGCCCAACCCAACAGATTGCGATATATCTCCAAGCCCCTGCAGGCCAGTTAATTTTAGTAGCAGGTTCTTAGATTTTTTGGAGAACCCTTCAGTTAGGAAGTCTCTCGCGTTGTATCCAAACTGTTTGCGGCTGTCAGCGTTTATAGATTTCTGCGTTGCTTGGACTGCTTCTTTTGCAAACTTCTTAACACCGTCTGCAGAAGTCATCATCGCCATTTGATTAGCGTTTCTGTATTGCGGTGCAGGTGCCAATAGGCCATCCACAAGCGCGTCAACTTGCTGTAGAGCCGTTATGTTAGTAGATTTTATGGACGGCACAAACTTACTGAAGAAGTTCTGCATGATGTTGCGTAGCCTTTGCAACGCAGTAATAGGTTCGCCCTTGATGTTTATACTAGCCAAGTCAGAGCGGAACTCTGGGTTGCTCATCGCTTCGGCCAAGAACTCGTCTACGTCTTGTGCGCCATACGCACTGCCAAGGTACCCTTGTATATCTTTAAACAGTTTCTTGGTGTCTCTGGCGAACGCACTCTTCGGGTCAGCCAATGATGCTGACATCCCTGCGTGAGACATCTCGTGCATTATAGTATGGGTGTTGATACCAGCATCCGCGTCAAGCGATATGGTGTTAGTCTTTGGATCAAACAATCCTGCAACAGACCTACCATCTTCAGCCTTCAGGTTTTTCTTCACTACTAGCTTCGTGTCACCTGCTACAGCGGCGAACCTTCTGGCTAATTCTTGTATTTGTCTTACAGGGTTTGTACGTGCCACATTTGATAGCACATCGCCCAAGTCACCTTTTTCAACTGCCTCAACTACGGCAGGGTTCATAGGTATGTCTAGCCCTACTACTGCACCTAAATCCAAAGCCATACGACCAAACGAAGGGTCGTCCATAGCTTTTTCAACTGCAGCTTTGTTAGGGTACAAGTCAGGATAATCTTTGACTAACTCTTTCGGGTCAGCGTAACCACCTATGATAGCCGCTTCTAAACTCTTACGATCTTGTAGTATGCCCTTTTCGTACGTGTCCATAACACGATCAGGTCCACCTTCAAACACTACAGTGCGAACTTGGTTTAGCTGTATTTCTCTGGCACGACGATCTAGTTTTTCGTTGGCTTCTTTACTTAGGTTAGCCCGTGCCCATGCAACTGTCCTATCCGCAGATGAAAGCTCTCCTTTTTTGGTAGGAGTACCACCCATAGATTTTCTAGCTTTTACGTCTAACTTGTTAGCGGCGTCTGTATCTTTTACTACGTTACCTTTTTTGTCTTTGTAGGTAGTCGCTTGTTTAGCAAGAGGCGTAGCGTTTATCTGATCGTAAAGTGCCATACTAAGCCCATCAAACGGGTTCGGATACGCACGTAAATACGCAACAACAGGCGCGTCTTCTTTTTTACTTTTGTCGCTCTTGGTAGAACCTTGTAAGATTTTGTTCTTTATCTTCTTGTTATCTGGGTCACCAAATGGGTTGGTCGTTGGAATCTCTTGTTTACCACCGAAGACTGCTTTTACTTCGGCAGGAGTTTCTTCTTTATACAAACGAGCAACTTGTTTAGCCTCAGATTCTTTTGGTTTAGGACGTGCGACACCTTTAATTCCTGCAGGAATAGGACCACGTTTAGCGCCTTTCGGTGTTGCTTTTCCACCTAGTGTATCACGGCGCGGCGTTGCTCCGTCACCAATGACTCCATCACTAAGCAAAGGTGATCCCACTCTTCTGTCGTCAGGTGTTGTAGACTTTCCGGTACTACTAACTCCGCCATCTCTGTCATTTGCACCGCCTCGTCTATTACTCGCAGGGCTAATTCCACCTGCTCTTGGGTCAAGGTTTTTAACATCGGGTTTCCCTCCTGTAGGTACGATTAGTTCAGATATATCAGTAGGTATGCTCGTAGGTTTTACAAGTGGTGTTATACCTTTCGGTGTTTTCTTGGGTTGTCGTAGATCACCACGAAACGATAGTTGCTCTGGACGTTCTTGATCCTCACGGCGACGTGCTTTAGGGGCTACTCGCCCTTGCATGTCTTTCAAACCAATCTCAGTGTCTACATCAATATCTTCTTGTTTTTGGCGTGCGGTTTCTTTGGCTTTTCTTATGGTTGCACTAGCGTCTTGCGTGCCAACTTGCGCAGCATTAAATAAATCTCGCTGCAGTAGTTCACGATCTTGTTCTATGGTGGGTTGTGTAGCTACCTCTGGTGCAGGGGCAGGAATGTTTTGTAGTGCACGTCCTCTAGGGTCACGGCGCGCTTGTTCTAATTCTAAAGCAAACAAATCAGGTTGCTCAAACGCATCTACGTCACCACGTTCTGCGGCTCTTAATGCTTCACGTTCTCTAGCCGCTTCTGGCTGCAGTTGAGCTTCACGTTCTCTTTTGACGCGTTCTTGTTCTGTAGTGGGTTCGCTACGTAACCTGTCTACACGTTGTGTTTCTTCTTTTTCTGCTCGTAACGCCGCTATACCTTGTTCTTGTGCGCGTCTGGTACGATTTAGCTCTGCTTGTTCGATGCGTTGTTCACGAGTGGTCGCCTGCTCCGTGCCGCTGCCTAACTGTACTCCAAGATCATCTGGACCCGTTATTAATTTTGGGGGCGCAGGTTGCGGTATTGGTTCTCCAGACGTTGAGTCTTGAAGCTGCCGTGCAGGTGGAACTTGCATGTCTTCTTCAGTCGGTGCGGGTAACGCCAACAATTCTTGAGGTTGTCCATCTGAACCTTTTTTACGGCTATTTGTAAATGCGTCCACTAAGAACTGGATAGTAGCACCTGCACCACCACCTAACGCAGCAGACTCTCCAGAACCTTCTAATATGGCCCGCTCTGGGTTGTACCCACGCTCTGCTAAGTTCTGTACAATTTCTGCTGTAGCTTCTTGCGCTGCCTCTGCGCCACCTGTAACAGCGGCGTTTGATATGCGTTGCCCCATAGTCTCGACTACTTCAGGGCCAAGTTGATCCATCAACCTGTTAATCACAGGAACATCTACGGAACGCATGAAGCGTCCTAGCGGTGCTACTTCCAAAAGACCAAACGGTGCGGCTTGACGTATCGCACGGTTACGTTCTTCTTGAGTTGTGCCTGCTGCACGGGCGCGTTCACTAGCTTCACCTGCTGCGGTTCCTACACCTAATAGTGCACCTACACCTGTGGCAATCCCCGTAGTAGCGGCAGCACCAAGAGATATAGGAGCAGCAGCAATACCCGCAGCAATACCCGCAATAGGTGCAGCGAAACCTGCAATAGAACCAAACGCACTACCAATTTTGTAACTTAGATCGTCCTGATCGCCACCTTTAGGTTTTATGGCGTCAGCGATACCCTGTATCTTACTACGTGCAGCAAGTTCAGCTTCTTCATCTAGTAATGTAGCGGCACCCAGTGCGGCCATCTCACCTGTGCCTACAAACCCTGCACCGAAGCCTTTAGCAAGGTCACCAAACATACCTGTTTGTTCGGGCATAGGAACAAAGTCTGGTATGCCTTGTTCCATCTCGGCTTGTCGTGCTTCTTGCCGTCGTAGCCGCGCAGCTTCACGGTCTGTGCGTTCTTGTTTGTTTACAAGGTCTACTAAGTCTTCTTTGGATGTACCTCGTGGAGCTTCGACTTGAACCGTCGTCCCATCTCCAAAGGTGAGCGTATGTATAGCCATCTATTAGTCCACACTAACATTTTGTAAATCTTCTATCGAACGTCCACTACCCTTTAATATAAGGTCTTGTGCTATCGTTCTAGCGACTTCTTCTAACTCTAGCAGACCATTTTTGTTTAACGCTTTGTTTACAATGAGCGTTATTCTGGCGTCTTCCGCTGCAATGTTTTGGTCAATCGTTGTCAACTGTTCCGTGTTATTGTCATTTAACGCTTTAGCACGTTTTATATTTAAATTTCGTAGTAACACAGAGCTATCTCTAGCGGTTTTAATGGCATTATCGCGCTGCGTAGCAATGTCTCCTTGCACTTTATATGCAGCGCTTAAACGGTTCTGGTCAGACAGGCGGTCATTTTGTATTTTTTGCACTTCAATTTTAGCCCGTGCGGTTGCGTCATCCAGTTCTGCTTTTTGCCCTTCAAAAATACGATCCGCGTCTTTACCTACCTGCCGCATTGCTTCTGCGGTCAACGTAGTCGCGCTTTGTACCGCGGTTCTTTCGTTCGCGTTGGCGTCTGCAGCCATTTGATTTGCAAGTTGTAACCCTGCTCGACCAAGAACAGAGTCATCTCCCATCTTAGCGCGTTCCATTTCAAACTCGTCAAACATACGTTTTCTACGGTTGTTACGAGATTCAGACATAGCAGCATACCCGCCACGCGCCGCGGCACCAATAGACCCCGTACCACCTGTGCCAACCAAGAACGCTGTTAAATCTTCACCTTCACTATAGTTTTCTTTATCGAACGCTTGCATACGCTCTAACATCTCGTCGTACTTTGCGCTTGTCTCGTCACGCTTCAGGTAATCATCCGACATGCCCATGCCTTTGAGCAGCGCCGCATCCGCAGATGTTTCGTTTGTGAGAGACATAGCGGGGCTAACTCGGTTCACTGCACCGCCTGTTTGTGGAACGGCTAGAGATGATAGCCCTCCTTCGTTTGATTTTACTTCTGCTACTGGTGCTTCTACTACTGGCTCTACTACTGGCTCTACTACTGGCTCTACTACTGGCTCTACTACAGGTTTTTCTTTAGGGGGCACTACAGATGTAGATAAAGGTATGAGAGAAGACACACCTGACGTATCTTTTTTCTTCGGTGCTACTATGGGATTAGTCGCTGCAAACACATCTAAAGCGTTTGTCGCTTCGCTAGTAGGTATAAGTCCTCTAACTCCGGGCATACGTGCGCTACTTACACGCCCTACAGGTGACATGCTTTCGGGTCGTTTTGTCTCGGGTTTAGGTTCTTGAGCTTTAATTTGTCTAATTAAACTGTCCTTCTGCAAGGCAGTTAATTCTGATCGCGCCATTATACGTGCTATTTTTTGCTCTAACGTCTGCGTACCGGCTAAACCACTTTGTCCGCTAACACCTTTTCCTTCCGCAAATGATACAATACCACCACCTGCCATCATCTTTGGCCCTTGCGCCATTCTAGCAGCGGCAATCCCCTGTGCTTGAGGGGGTGCAGCTTGAGGTCGTATAGGTTGCACACCGCCGCCAAGACCCGGAAGTCCCGTGACACCAGCAGGTTTACGAGGCTGTACCTTTGCCATGCGCTGAATATTCTGCTGCTGCATCTTCTGTTTTTGGTCCAACGTGCCCTTCGTACGTCCAGCTAGCTCTCCAAGCGTGCCACCCATCTCCTGTTTTGTTAGGTTCAAGGCTTCTTGTTCACGCTGCTGGGCTATAGTTCCCGGCTGCTGCTGCTGCTTCATCTGCATATCTCGTGCTACAGCTTGTTTTTCAGACGTAAGTTTTTGCAACGCTAGTAGATCAAGCAGTTCTTTGTTCTGCCCGTAACGTTGCTGGAGTTTCTGTGGGTTGCCTCGGTAGGCATCCATGCGTTGTTCTACTTGTGCGTCTAAACCGCCATCACCTAAAGCCATTATTCTCCTCCTCCAAATAGAGTTTCATATAAGCTCTTTATACCACCTGCTCCTGATAGAACTTCAGATAGTTGACTAGGTTGCGCATAAGAATATGACTGCGCCTCTAATGGTAAACCTTGCAGCAAAGACTGCATATACTGCACTTGTTTATACGGAAAGTCGCGTTCTTCTTCAAATTGCAGTCTATCCGCTACCACACCTTCGGATTCAACCGCCCGTTGTGTTGCGCCCATATCTGCTAAACGCTGTAGTCCTTGCACACCGTAGGTGTTTATCTTGTCTTGAGCGGTCATACCACGATCTTGTTCAGTGTTAAATTGTCCAAGCCCCTGCATGTATGCGTCTGAGTAACCTTGACCTGTTATGGCTGCAAGGTTTTGACCTAAGTTACGTGCGCCTTCTGCTTCCATTATAGCTTGTCGAGGGCCACCATATGCACCTGCCTGTGTAAGCCGTGAGGCATCCTGTACTCGCTGTATTTCTGCTTGACGTCTTGCTTCGTCTATTTGCGGCTGTAAGGAAGCCTGCAGGTAGGGGTTCATATACTGTTGCGCTATATCCCCTGTAAACGTTTGCGGTTGATACCCTGCTGTTCCCATCTGTTCTGTTGGTAATGCTAAGTTACCTAGACCCTCAAACGCTGCGGTTTGTAGTCCTGATGCTCCCGCAGTAAGCGGACCCATATACGCGTTGTACCCCTCATTCGCCAGCGCTTGACCTTTGCCAAGCATTTCTGTGACGTACGGGCCTACATAAGAAGAAAGGGAAGATTCTTTTCCTGTAACTTCACCTACGATATCCGATCCCCCTGTAAGAGGACTAACTGGGTTTGTTTGATTTGTTGTGGTTTCAACCATGGGTCACCTCACACGGGTATAAATTTGTTAGGGTCTATTTCTTTACCCTGTTTATCATTGCCTGTACGAGCTTTACGTACGCGGCGCATCATATCGTCTAATACTTTAGCACCTGCATCGGAGTTACCGTTACCCAGATGACTTACAACATCCGCAGGAATGACAAACTCACCATCACTCAACCGCGCTTCTTGCTTACCTTCAATGTTAGCAGGTACTTTATCCGCCATCCCATCACTAGCACCGTCAAGATATTTGCCCTCTTTTAACTGCGCAATACCCCCTGCAGCCATGTTTTGTATCCGAGGACCGCCCGGCCTACGTTCTTCTTTTGCAGGATTAGCTGCGTTTAACGTCGCCAAGCCTTCCGCGGACATCGGGGTCGCAGGAGTTCCACTCTTAGGTTTGTATTGTGTCTGCGTAAAATAACGCTGTCCACCACTTCCGGGCCGTCTGTTAGGATCATACGTATCGGGTACAACCTCACGCTGTATTTCATATTCTGGAATTTCGCCCTGATAACCTGTTTGTGGGATACGCGCCTGCCCAACACCGGATTTATCTAATAGATAACCACCACCAATACTTACCGCGGAACCGAGTAGGTCAAGCTCGCCGTCTTTACCTGTAACAAGTCCTTTTAAGGCGTTATCTAACCAGCTAGCCATTATATTTCTCCAAGTATTCTTAGTAGCATATCATTTTCATCCTCAACCTGTCCACCCTTTGCGAAGCCACTAGCAAAAGCCAACGGACTAGCGGGGTTATTTGCAGGTCGCGTGGTGGGTACCCGTGCAGTTCCGTATGGACTTACAAACTTTTGCGCTTGGCCTTGATCTCTAAAAATAGATTCAAAGTTATAGGGCGTTATATCGGCCAGCGTATCAGGCGTTTTAACATCTACACGTTGGCCCCCTACGTCCTCTGCCTGCATCAACATATTCGCCAACTCGTTTACGTTTTGTTGTTGGTTTTGTATGTCAATCTTAGTGTTAATGTTTGTGTTCAGATCAGTAATCATATCGGTTATTGTGTCCGTCTGCGTGTCTATCTCGCCGTATATACCTGTGGCTGGATTGAACATGGCCGTATCTGCAAGGGTAACATTTTCTTCACCCTGTAATGCTGTTTCTAACAAAGTTTGATCGTTTATGTCAATGATACCGTCTCCAGTAACATCATATTGTGTAATTAACTCTTGGCTGACATTTTCTTGCGCTATTAAGTCGATTACGAAATCTATATCTGCCTGTGTAACTTCTTGTGCAGGTTTACCAATAAAGTCAGCTATAATGTCTACATCCAAACCTAATGTGGCTAGGTTGTTAGAAAGTTCACTAACGTCCCCCTCTAACCCACCAATAGATTCTTCTACTCCACTAATCCCAGTTTCAAACGTACTAAGAAGTTCAGCTTCTGTAGTGCCGAGCTCTGCAAGAATATCAGCTTCGGTAGTTCCTAAATCATTGGCGAGTATATCTAATGCAGCATTAACATTACCGTCATTCTCTTCGATAAGTGCAGTTAAGCTTGTCTCTAA
>ERZ1046568.684-NODE-684-length-26982-cov-22.359305_pt1 | contig 26982 bp, 25 predicted proteins | sample MGYA00383092_ERZ1046568 | MGnify/ENA primary metagenome ERZ1046568 (study PRJEB29581, sample SAMEA5548362) | metagenome | biome: marine; feature: coastal; material: water | depth 1 m | study: Short-term variability in the microbial, nano- and picoplankton... | reverse complement strand
CCGGACAGTCACATTGCTGCGCTAGGCTCACTGCAGAATGAATATAATCATCTTCGTCGGCTCTACTGGTTCGCTGTAACTCTAGGTAAAAACGATCAGGGAAGATGCTCATCATTTCAACAAGGGCTGCTTTAGCTTCGGTTTCTCGACCAGAAACTAACGCGATTCCAACTTCACCCAACCGACCACCAGATAGAGCAATCAAGCCCTCGCTGTGAGGAGTTAACCAAGCATGTTCGATTACGGGAATCCCCTGACGCTGACCCTCGAGATAAGCGCGGGAGATAAGCTGAGTGAGATTTCTATAACCCTGATCATCGGCGGCGAGTAACACCAACTGCGTCGGCGTACCCTCGGATAGACTGGAGACCAATACATCAGCGCCCAGAATAGGCTTAACGCCACTACCCTGAGCTGCTTTGTAAAATTTAATGAGACCAAAAAAATTATTAAAATCTGTCAGCGCTACCGCTGGCATACCCATTTCAGCCACTTTCTTAGCTAAGGGCTTTATGCGCACAAGTCCATCAACCAATGAGTACTCGGAATGCAGACGAAGATGGACAAATTCAGTGGTCATAGTGCATTCTTTTTAGGGTTATAGACAGAAAATTATTCATAGAATTAAATGTATAGCTTCAACCCGATTAACTCAAGCCAAAGCGTTTAAAATTTACAGTAACGATTGCTGTTCTGGTAGCAAGTTTTCACTCACGGGCGCAAATGATCGTCGATGAATAGCGGTTGCCCCTAAGCGCTTTAAGGCTTCCATATGCTGTGCTGTGCCATAGCCTTTATTTTTAGCAAAGCCATAACCGGGGTATTTCTGTTCAAATTCAACCATTTCTCTGTCCCGTACCACTTTGGCAATGATTGAGGCAGCACTAATCACTTCAACACGGCCATCACCTTTAACTACGGCTTCCGAGGGGTATTCCCACTGAGGTACTCGATTACCATCAACCGCGACAAAGTCAGGCTTTGTAGCTAAACCTATCACTGCACGCCGCATAGCCATCATGGTCGACTGTAAAATATTATACTGATCAATTTCTGCTACTGAGGCTCTCCCCACGGAATAACATAGGGCTTGCTCGACAATCTCTTTATAAAGCGATTCACGCTGATGCGCAGTAAGCGCCTTGGAGTCTGCTAAGCCTTGAATACTATGCTTGGCTGGTAAAATAACCGCAGCTGTCACCACATCGCCGGCTAGTGGACCTCGACCCACTTCATCGACACCGGCGAGATACTTAATATTTTTTGGGGCATGCCACTGTTCCATGGGGCCTATTCACTCGCTATAAGCTGTGAAATAGCTGCCGTTGCTAAAGTCGCAGAATCCAAGGATAACTGTTGATGTAATTGATCGAACTGCTCAACTAAACCAGAACTGTTTGCCTTAAAAAGATTAACCACCTCTGCAGACAATGATTCAACGGTCGCTTTATCCTGAATTAATTCAGGCACTAAAGACTGATTAGCCAACAAATTAGGCAATGAAACATAGGCAGTTTTTATAAGGGGGAATAATAATTTAAACGACAGTGCATTCATGCGATAACCCACCACCATGGGTTTCTTAAGTAACATGGCCTCTAGTGCTGTGGTGCCAGAGGTTAGCAGTACGGCATCAGCTGCTTCCATCGCTAGATGGGACTGTTGCTGAAGTAATGTTACCTTAACAGCTTTGGTTTTGAGTATTTTCTGCAACTGGTCAAATCGTGCCTGATTAGCCGCGGGCATCACCAGCTGTATGTTTGTTCCTAATTCCTTGGAGGCTTTCGCCGCAGCGTCTAATAAAAGTTCAGCCATCAATTCCACTTCCGCACTGCGACTACCAGGCATAATACAGAGGGTTGGCTTGTCCTGTTCTAGGTTTAACTGCTGTCTTGCACTGATGGTATTGGGTTGTTTGGGAAACTGTTTGGCCAATGGATGACCCACATAACAGACCGGTACCTGATGCTGTTCATAAAACCCTGCTTCAAAAGGGAATAAAGTCAGCATCAAATCAACTGATTGTTTAATATTTTTGATACGACCCTGACGCCAAGCCCAGACTGACGGGCTGACATAGTGTACAGTCTTTACCCCCACGTCATGCAGCTTTTGCTCAATTTTGGCGTTAAAATCTGGTGAATCTATCCCGATAAATACCACAGGTTTTTTGGTTGAATAACGTTGGATAATTGAACGCCGAATAGACAGTAATTCAGGTAATCGTTTTAGTGGCTCCCAGAGACCCATCACTGAAAGGCGTTCCATATCAAATAGGGAATGAAAACCTTGAGATTGCATTTTAGGGCCGCCAATACCCTCAAAAATGGCATTGGGATATTGTTTTCTTAAGCCCTGCATAAGATCTGCACCCAATATGTCACCGGATGTTTCACCAGCGACAATGGCAAAAACAGGAGCCTCCAACATGAGCTAGCGAATAATGCCGCGTGTTGAAGATTTAAGAGAACTTAGCAGTGTTTGTATGACCACATCATCTCCCAACTCCGCTATGGCTTCTATACCCTCTTCTAAGGACAGACCACGACGATAGAGCAGCTTATAAGCCTTATTGGCTAGGGCGATTTGCTCTGCGGTAAAACCACGACGCTTTAGCCCTTCTTTATTGATGGTGCGAGGCTCTGCGGGACTGCCAAAGGCGGTTACAAAAGCGGGAACGTCGTGGTAACTAAAGGCTGCAGGACCAATAAAGCTGTGAGCACCAACGGATACGTACTGATGAACAAGAGCATAGCCCGAGAGAATAGCCCAGTCACCAACATTAACATGCCCAGCTAAACTGGAGTTATTTACCATAATCACATGATTACCTATGACCGAATCATGACCAACATGAGCATAGGCCATTAACAGGTTATGGTTACCAATGATGGTTTCGCCCTTATCCTGAACCGTGCCGCGATGGATAGTGACACCTTCACGGATAACGTTATTATCACCAATAATTAATTTAGTCAGCTCACCTTTATATTTAAGATCAGGAGTATCGTCACCAATAGTAGAAAATTGGTATATTTTATTATTAGCGCCTATGACTGAGGGGCCTCGAATCACCACATGGGAGGCAATCTGGCAGTTGTCGCCAATCACAACATCGGCCCCAATCACCGTCCAAGGGCCAATACTGACGTTTTCGCCAATAGTTGCTGAAGGATCTATAATCGCTTGAGAGTCAATCACACTACTTTATCTCTATCCTGATAAGCACAAAGTAAGGTAGCCTCACAGCAAACCTTACCGTCGACTGATGCCTTAGTGTTAAAACGCCACATGTTACGTTTAACTGTATCAACCTCAGAGGTCAAAATCAGTTTATCGCCTGGCACTACAGGCTTTTTAAAGCGTGCTTTATCAACACCAGCAAAGAGGAAAAGTTTTCCATCTTCTGCTGTAATCCCTGAGGAATAAAACCCCAAAATCCCAGAGGCCTGTGCCATTGCTTCAACAATCATAACGCCCGGGAAAATTGGAGCTCCTGGAAAGTGACCATTAAAAACATCTTCATTAAAGGTGATATTTTTATAGGCTACGATTCGCTTGTGAGCTTCGATCTCTTCCACTCTGTCAACCAATAAAAATGGGTATCTATGTGGGAGAAGCTTCATAATTTCATTGACTTTCATTGCTTAGTCCATTTGTCCAAAAGTAGTTGGTGATCTGAAATATTTAATCTTTTTTTTCTAATTTTTTTAATCGCTGTGATATCAGGTTTAACTGACCCATGCGAACAGAGTTTTTCGACCAGTCTGCGGTTGTCATTAATGGCAATACACCATTTGAATATGAATTAGGTTGTTTAATATCCTTAAAAACCAAGCTATGTGCCATAACTTGAACATTGTCACATAAACTAGCATGACCCACTACATGTGCACCGGCAGCAAGTACACAATTTTTTCCAACAACTGTACTACCTGCAACCCCTGCATAAGCAGCCATAGCACAGTTGTCACCAATCACTGCGTTATGGGCTATTTGAACATGATTATCAAGAATAACACCATTGCCAATAAGGGTATCATTTATGGCGCCACGATCTACGGTTGTTGATGCGCCAATCTCAACATCATCACCAATCACAACACCACCAATTTGGCTAATTTTCTGCCAACCTTTGCCCCCATCTGGCGCAAAACCAAAACCGTCAGCGCCAATTACAGCACCACTGTGCACGGTCACTCGGTCGCCAAGACGAACATCATGGTAAATAGCCACATTTGACGCTATATGCGCGCTTTCGCCAATCTCCGAACGAGCACCAATCACTGTATTGGCTTTAATAACTGAGTACTTACCAATCTTTGCATTGGCTTCAATAACCACATTAGGACCAATAGAGACCTGATCACCAATAACAACACTGGAATCGATACAGGCAGAGGGGTGAATGCCCTCTTCTACTTTAGGGGTATTATCAAACCAAGCGCTTATCTTGGCATAGCTTAGGTAAGCATCGTCTACCAGTAGACAATTACCCTGATACTTATCAGCCAGCCCTGTTGCCAAAATCACGGCACCCGCCTGGGTTTTTGCAAGCTGATCGATGTATTTCGGGTTGCTGACAAAAGCTAAATCATTGCTCGATGCCGAACTCAACGTACCCAAACCAGAAATTTTAGCCGCATCATTCCCTTGGACCTTAGCACCCAAGAATTCTGCTATCTGTTTAAGGCTATATGATTTAGGCATTAAGCTATCCAGACCCTGAACTTATTCTGGTTTTGGCTGCGATTTAATGTCAATACGATTTGAAACCTGTTTGGTAATAGAAGTTTCTGGGGAAGCTAATAAAACAGATTCGGCACGAAGTAAAAGGGTTATACCTTCCTCTTTTACAATTTCTTGGATCGACTGCTCAACCAACGGCGCAAGGTTCTGCAATATACGCTGTTCAAGTTGTTTTTGTTCCGAACTTAGTTTTTGAATCGCTAGCTCGGCATCTGCTTTTACATAGCTCATTTTCTTTTGATGCTCGGCAAACTGCTCAGCAGACCAAGTTAAGCGCTGCTTTTCAGCTTCAGCTGCCATTGCCTGAAAATCAGCCGATGAACTTTCATAATTAGCCTTTAAGCTCAAAAAATCTGCACTTTCCTCAAAAGTTTTAAGATAGGTTTGGGCGACAGCTGAGCTGAAAATGGCTGCTTTTGCATCAACCACTGCAATTTTATTTACCATCTCAGCCGATGACGCTAATGGTGCTAGTGCTAAAGTACTAAGAATTGCCCACAAACACGTTACCTTTGCTATTTTTATAATCATTTTTTCTAACCCTTTTTCTAAATTTTAAAATTGATTGCCTAAAGAAAACTGAAACATTTCTGTTTCATCATACTCACTGGCATTTAGTGGTTTAGCGTAGCTAAAGGTCAATGGACCCATTGCACTCAACCAAGTAACACCAACCCCTACTGAGTATCTTAACTCACCCACATCCGGTTTAAAGCAATTTAACTGAGTATCACCGCATTTTGTGTTAAAAATATTGCCGGCATCAATAAAGAATGCCGATTGCATTGACCGCTTGTCTTTAACAAAGGGCATCGGGAAAATTACTTCCGATCCAAACTCAATTTGAACATTGCCTCCAATAGGGTCCGGACGATTATAAACCGATGTGTTATTACAGCTTTCAGCAGAACCGGAACAGGGCGTATCCTGTGGGCCTAAACTATTAGATTCAAATCCTCTTACAGAGCCAAAACCACCACCATAAAAGTTTTTAAAGAATGGTAATTGCGAAGTGTCACCATAACTCTCTCCGTAACCAAGGTCAGCTCTAAGCTTAAGGGATAGTGAACGGGTTAAACCTCGTAAATATTGCCCCTTATAAGTCGCTTTGTAATATTCTAGCCCGGAACCAGGTAGGGCAATATTTAATGCCACACTCTGCGATGCTCCTCTGGTAGCAAAGATTCCCCGATTTAAGGTTGACTTGCGCCAGTTAAGATTTAAATTAAATACATCGAACTTACTACCGTTAGTATCGATAAAACTTCTTATTTCCTGAGAAGCAAAGTTGCCGTAACGAATATCTAAATTTTCAAAACCAAAGCCAAAACCTATGCGCTCCACTTCAGAAATTGGATATCCCCAGTTTACATTAGCGCCTTTGGCATTAGTTGAAAAACTTGAAACATTGATTTGATCGTAATCAGTTTCACGAGCAAAGATACTGTAACCTACACTGACACCATCTACAGTAAAATAGGGCTCTGTAAAACCTATATTCACTGATTCTTGATACGTGCTACGGTTAATGCCTACTGATAGCTTTTTTCCTGAACCAAGAAAATTGTTTTCGGATAGATTGGCGCCTAAAACAGTGCCATAACCCTGAGCATAACCAATACTGGCACCAATTGAACCTGAGGGTTGCTCCTCTACTGAATAGACTACATCTATCTGGTCATTGACGTTGGCAACAGGCACATTTTCAACGTTGACTTCTTTGAAGAAACCCAAGCGCTCTAGTCTCACTTTAGACGACTCAATTAAGGCATTATTAGCCGATGAACCTTCCATTTGCCGCATCTCACGACGCAATACCTCATCTTCTGTTTTGGTATTACCTCTAAACTCAATACGGCGAACATAGGCGCGCATTCCGGGCATTAGAACAAAGGTGACTTTTGCCGTGTTGTCTTCTTTGTTTAATTCTGGATACCCTTCAACCTTGGCAAAGGTATATCCCTCATTGCCATAGCGCCGAGTAATAAGCTCGCTTGAGGTGGTCATTAATGACTGCGAAAAGCGCATGCCTTCTCGCATAAGAATCATGCCACGGATGTCTTTTTCAGGGATCTTTAACTCACCCGATAGCTCAATGTCACTAATCGAGTAGGTACCGCCCTCCTCTAGAGTGATGGTAATAAAAACTGACTTCTTGTCTGCACTCACAGAGACCTGAGTATTTTTTACCTCAAAAGCCAGATATCCCCGGTCCAAATACCAAGTTTCCAAGGTCTCTAAATCACCGGTTAATTTTTCTCTTGAATATTTATCATTTCCGCTCAAAAAAGACAAAAAGCCAGTCTCGTTTTGTTCGAAATCTTCGCGAAGCTCCTGCTCAGTAAAACTTTTATTACCAATAATATTAATATGTCTTATTTTAGCAACTGCGCCTTCGTCAATATCAATGTTAAGCGCCACTCGATTACGTGGTAAGTTTTCAACATTATTTGTTACAGTCGCACCATAACGACCCTGAGAGACGTATTGACGTTGAAGTTCTTGAGCCATCGCCTCTAGGACAGATTGATGAAATATCTGACCTTCATCTAACCCATTATCAGTCAGCGCATCCATGAGCTGTTCAGTTTGAATTGCCTTGTTACCTTTAAGGGTAATTTCAGCGATAGCAGGTCTTTCTTGAACTACCACCACCAGTACTTCTTCTTCTTTAATTAAAGAAATATCGGAAAAAAAACCCGTTTTGAAAATTGACCTTGAGGCTTCAGTAATCGAAGATTGATCAATCATATCTCCCACTTTTATAGGGAGTGCAGCAAAAACGGTACCCGCAGATACACGTTGCAAGCCTTCAATTCTAATATCAGCTACTTGAAAAAAAGCTGCATATGCAACTGATACATTACCAAGAAGCCCGAGACAGAGCCCAAAAAGAAGTCGTTTCATGAAAAAGAATCTGCCTATTTATAATTCTATTGTAAAAAAACCTAAACTGGTCGCGTCAAGTCGTTAAATGTTGCAAACAACATCAAGCTAACCAACAAGATAAATCCGATCTTATAACCAATCATTTGTATATGATCTGAAACTGGAGATCCCTTGACCCACTCAACGAAACAATACACTAAATGCCCACCATCTAAAACCGGAATTGGCAACAGATTCATAACCCCAAGCATTATACTTAAGATAGCAATAAAACGAATAAAATTATCAAACCCAGCTCTGGCTGTATCCCCTGCCATTTTAGCAATGGTGACAGGACCACTTAAGTTCTTAGGTGATATCTCACCGATCACCAACTTACCTAAAGATGAAAGGATAAAACCCGAAGTAGAATAGGTTTCTTGTACACCGCGAGCCAATGCCCCAAAAACGCCATAACTAACTTCACGGCGCAAATATTCTGGGTACTGCCCTTTTACACCCAATTGGACACCAAGCTGACCCACTGTCTGCCCTTCTTTAATTACGGATGCTGGCGTGACCTCAAGAGAAATCAATTGCCCAGAAGATTGGTTTCCAATGGGTCTTTCGAGATCAATAATTAGCGGCTGATTAGCATTGGACGCCACAGTATCAATAAATTGGTTTGCGCTAGTAATCATTTGTCCATTAATCGCAATCAGGATATCGTTTTGCTGTAACCCAGCCTGGTAACCCGAGCCGCTTTCTAACACAGCACCAAGAACCAAGGCTTCAAATTCAAACACTGGCATCACACCCAGCTCTCTTAGTGGTGAGGGATTGTCTGCCTCTCGCAACCAGGAAATTACGGGAACCGACAACTGCATTTCATCCTCTGAATCAGCACTCATAACTGTAAGCGGAATATCCCCAGTAACGCCAATATAATCAAACAACTGTCTGTTAACTGAGTTCCATGTAGTGGTTGGCACTTGATTCACCGATGTAATTTCCATACCCACTTGGAGCCCCGCGGTGCTAGCGAGTGAAGTGGCTTCCACCTCACCAATGACAGGCGCCAAGCCCTTTTCACCACCAAGAAAAAGCACCCAAAATGCTAATATCGCCAGTAAAAAGTTTGCTACAGGACCGGCGCTGATAATGGCCATTCGCTGACCAACTGTTTTTGAATTAAAGGCATAGGGCCGATCCTTTTCTGAAATCGTCTCAACACGCTCATCAAGCATTTTTACATAGCCGCCCAGAGGTAAAAGTGACAGTACAAATTCAGTATTCTGCTTGTCACGCCATGAGAGGAGTGTTTTGCCAAAACCGATTGAGAATTTTTCTACTTTTACACCACAGCGTCTAGCCACCCAAAAGTGACCAAACTCGTGAATAGTGACCAACACACCAAACGCGATAAAGGTAAAAAACAATGTTTCGAGTAATGCCATGGTTTATAACTCTAGCTGTTTAACCATTGATAATGCTGTGCACCGTGCACGAGTATCTGATTCTTGGACAGCAGCAAGTGTATCTGGTTCAAAAAAATCAAAGGTATTCAAGGTTTGCTCAACTACCTTTGCAATATCTGTAAAACCCATTCTTTGTTTAAGGAAGGCATCCACTGCAATTTCATTTGCCGCATTAAGTACTGCAGGGGCATCACCGGCAACCTCAGCTGCTTGATAGGCCAATTTCAAGCAGGGAAATGCCTCTAAATCAGGCTGCTCAAAGGTTAACTGAGCAATCTCCGCTAAATCTAAATCTGGGACATTAGAGCTAATCCTTTGGGGCCAGGCCAAACCATGAGCAATCGGCGTTCGCATATCGGGATTACCCAACTGAGCGATGACTGAACCATCAATATATTGAACCAATGAATGGACAATGCTTTGTGGATGAATCAGTACATCAATATTTTTAATATCCGTATCAAAAAGCCATTTGGCTTCGATACATTCTAGCCCCTTATTCATCATTGAGGCCGAATCAACGGATATTTTATTACCCATACTCCAATTAGGGTGGGCGCAGGCCTGTTCCGGTGTAACTGATTGCATCTGCTCTAAGTTCCAGGTTCTAAATGGACCACCGGAAGCCGAAAGAATCAATTTTTTGACAGCAGCCTGACCGTTTATCCCATTATCACTAGGTAAACATTGAAAAATCGCATTATGCTCACTATCAATGGGTAACAAATTAGTACCATGCTGCTGTACCGCACGCATAAAGATAGAGCCCGCCATTACCAGGGATTCTTTATTAGCAAGTAACACCTTTTTGGAAGATTCAACAGCAGACAGTGTTGGCAATAGTCCAGCCGCACCGACAATAGCGGCCATGACCACTTGCACCTGCTGGTTGCTTGCGACATCACAAAGTGCCTGCTCACCAAAAAGCACCTCTGTCTGGCCTTTTAAATCCTGAATTAACTGGCTGAGTTGTTTGGCCGAAGCCTCATCAGTGACCACAGCATACTTGGCATTAAATTCAACAGATTGCTGGGCCAAAAGCTTGAGCTGGCTCTGGCCTGTAAGAGCAAATACTGAATATTTATCCGGATGTTGGCCGATGACATCTAAAGTGCTTCGTCCAATGGAGCCAGTTGCGCCTAAAATAGTGATCGATTGCATAATCTAAAACGGGTTAGCCATATAGAGAATGACTAAGAATAATGGCAAAGCGGCCATAACACCATCCAAACGATCTAAAACACCGCCATGTCCAGGTAATAATGAACTGCTATCTTTAACCCCGCGCTGGCGTTTTATCATGCTTTCAAAAAGGTCGCCCACCACTGAGATAAGACCTACCGGAATAATTAACAAGGCAAGACTGATTAAATTAGTGTCAGGTAATACAATTTTTAGGGCAATTATTAAGGGGAATTGAAATAGCAGCCCGCCCATCAGCCCTTCCCATGTCTTTCCGGGGCTAATTGTCGGCGCTAACTTATGGCGCCCAAACAACTTCCCCACTACATAGCCACCCACATCTGCCAGAACCACCGTGGTAATGGCCAAGCCAAGCAACCATTTTCCATTATTCATCATTAAAATAGTGATGATAGCTAGCCAAGTAGATACCAGCAATATCAATCCAATAATCGCCATAACTGGCTTTGGAGACCAAAGGATCGCACTAGAGGGGAAACCCTGCAACCAAAGAAAAATTATCGCCCAGAAGGCCACCACTAAGGCACAGATGTTATAGCTAGCCAATACATCAAATTGAGCATGGAAGCCCACGTGATAACCGGTTGCAACCATACACAGGCCAAGCGCAAGCAAAAAGCCATATTTAGAAAATTTTGTTTTGAAAGTAGCAAGATCAGCCCATTCCCATCCGGCCACTAAAATCGCGAAAATCATGATTTGCCCAAAAATAAAGGGCGATAAAAACACTAACGCCGAGGCAAAAAAAGCAACTAATATGGTGGCTGTTATCAAGCGTGGTTTAAGCATAGAATCCCAAATTTTAGTTATTATTGGCTAATTCGTTCTCTGGCTCACGGGAACCAAAGCGACGCTGCCTTGAATAATAGTCTTCAATAGCATGTTGAAAAGCATTTTCATCAAAATCAGGCCAATAGCAGTCAGTAAAATAAAGCTCGGTATATGCCATTTGCCAAAGCATAAAGTTACTAATCCGCTGCTCTCCAGCGGTACGAATACATAAATCCGGTGACGTTGTTGCACCTGCTGTAAAATACTCGTCTAGATTATCAGCATGTATTTGATCCAGAGATAGGTCTCCTGCAACGACTTTTGCAGCTAATTCGCGAGTAGCCTCGGCAATTTCCCATCGTCCACCGTAGTCGACATAGATATGCAGGTTTAACTCGCCGTTTTGAGTGAGCTTTTCAGCTTTATCAATTTGCTGATTGAGTCGCTGACTGAAACGATCGCGATTACCAATAATTTTGAGACGAATATTATCATCCTTTAAAACCTTGGCTTCTTGTTTCAGGTAAGAGGAAAATAAGGACATTAAGCCTCGCACTTCTAGTGCTGGACGGTGCCAATTTTCACTACTGAAGGCAAACAGGCTGACCGTTTGAATACCCTGTAGACGAGCATGAGGAAGCAGGCCACGAATTCGCTCTGCACCTGCCCTGTGACCTGCTATCCCAGTAAGTCCTCGCTGCTTAGCCCAGCGATTATTACCATCCATAATAATCGCTACATGCTTAAGCGGGTGTGCCGAAACGCTGGGTTCTTTGTTCATGTTTATGACAAGAGAATTAGATCTCCATTAAGTCCTTTTCTTTTGCCGCAAGTGCTTCTTCCACTCGAGCAATAAACTTATCAGTGATCTTTTGCACGTCATCCTGTCCTTTGCGTTCCTCGTCTTCACTGATTTCTTTTTCTTTTAACAGATCTTTGATGTCAGAAAGAACATCGCGACGAATATTTCGAATTGAAATACGTGATCCCTCTGCTTCTTGACGCGCCTGCTTGCCGTAGGTTCGTCTAGTCTCCTCAGTTAAAGGGGGCAAGGGAATACGAATCACTGTACCAGCTGTACTAGGGTTTAGGCCCAGTTCTGATTTCATAATGGCTTTTTCAATTTCGGGGACAAGCGACTTTTCGTAGGGTGATACGGCTAGGGTACGAGAGTCTTCAATGGTAACTGAAGCTGCTTGAGTTAAGGGCGTATCAACACCGTAGTAATCCACGGATAAGCCATTTAGAAGACTTGGGTGTGCTCTACCCGTGCGGATCTTGTTAAAGGCAACACCAAGTGCATCAATGGCCTTGGCCATGCGTTGTTCTGCATCTTTCTTAAATTCTTCTATCACCTTAAACCTCTTTATTTCTCATCAATTAGCGTGCCCTCATCGCCTCCAACCACAAGGTTAAGTAAGGCACCTGATTTTGACATTCTGAAGACGCGCAATGGCATCTTGTGCTCGCGGCATAGACAGATTGCTGTCATATCCATAACCCCAAGCTGCTTGTTGAGTACTTCATCGTAAGTAAGACTGTGATATAACTCTGCATCTGGATCAAGCATGGGATCGGCAGAATAGACGCCATCAACCTTAGTTGCTTTTAACACCACATTAGCGTCGATCTCGATGCCTCTCAGGCAGGCTGCAGAATCAGTGGTAAAGAACGGATTACCGGTACCAGCGGCAAATATAACTACATCACCATCTTTTAAATATCGAATGGCCTTGCGTCGGTCGTAGTGCTCGACCACACCACTCATTGGAATTGATGACATTACATGGGAGGAAATATTAGTACGTTCTAATGCATCACGCATGGCAAGTGCATTCATAACAGTGGCTAACATACCCATATGATCGCCAGTTACGCGATCCATACCTGCTGCATTGAGGGCGGCACCCCGAAAGAGATTACCGCCACCAATAACTAGACCAACTTGGACGCCAATACCGACTAGCTGTCCAATTTCTAATGCCATTCGATCGAGAACCTTAGGATCAATACCAAAGCCCTCCTCGCCCATTAGCTCTTCACCGCTAAGTTTGAGTAAGATTCGCTTATATTGCTTCTCTTTGACCGTATTCGGCATAATTATTAGTCCTTTTATTAATTACTTGCACCCTGAACCTGAGCTGCAACTTCTGCTGCAAAATCAACCTCTTCTACCTCAATACCTTCACCGACTTCAAAGCGAACAAATGAAAGTACTTCTGCACCGCTAGCTTTAACCAATTTTCCAACTGTGGTTTCAGGATCTTTTACAAATGGTTGGTCTACTAGGCTACTTTCTTTTAAAAATTTAGCAACACGTCCGCCAATCATTTTTTCAATAATTTCTTCTGGCTTTCCACTCTCTCTTGCCTGAGCAGCGAAAATTTCTTTTTCCGCAGCCACTACTTCAGCAGGCATTTGATCAGAATTCACAACCGCTGGGTTTACTGCAGCAACATGCATAGCAACATCTTTTGCCAAGTCTTCAGTTCCGCCACTCAAACCAACAATAACTGCAATACGGTTGTTGCTGTGAACATAGCCGCCAACAACTGGCGCTTCAATACTACTGGCTCTGCGCGGCGATATATTTTCACCAATCTTTTGCACTAGTGCCTGTCTGTCTGATTCTAGATCACCTGCCATTAGTGTCGCAATATCGTTTTCTTTTGAAGTAAATCCAGCATTGACAACTGAGCTTACAAAGCCCTGGAAACCTTCGTCTCTAGCAACGAAGTCAGTCTCACTATTGACTTCAACTACGATACCGTAACCGCCTTCTGCGCGAACAGAAACCACACCGTCCGCTGCAGTTCGACCTGCTTTCTTAGCCGCTTTCATACCGCTAGATTTACGCAAATCATCAATTGCCTTGTCAATATCGCCACCTGATTCTGCAAGTGCTCTTTTGCACTCCATCATGCCTAAACCTGTTCGATCGCGCAGCTCTTTAACTAAGGATGCTGTTACCTGTGACATTGTATTCCTCTCTAAAACATATAATAAGTTATAAAAAAGGGGGCAAAAGGCCCCCGTAATTTGTTACTCAATCGGCCCTTAGGTCGATTATTTAATTACTTAGCCGCTTCTTCAGCTGGCGCCTCTGACTGCTCTGCAGTTGTAGCTTCTTTAGCTGGGGCTTTTTTAGCTTTGACTTCTTTCGCTGGCTTTTCATCAACTTCAACAAACTCATCTTTGCTGGTTACATTGGCTGCTTGAGACTTACCCTCAAGAATAGCGTCAGCAACAGAAGCAGCATATAGCTTAATAGCGCGAATCGAATCGTCATTACCTGGAATGATATGATCAACACCATCGGGATCGCTGTTTGTATCGACAATACCCACAACACGGATGCCTAGCTTATTAGCTTCGTTGATAGCAATACGCTCATGGTCAACGTCAACTACGAATAAGATATCTGGGAGACCATTCATATCCTTAATACCACCAATAGAGTTCTCTAGCTTGTCTTTCATACGCGTACGCATTAGAACTTCTTTTTTGGTAATCTTTTCAAAGGTACCGTCATTTTGCTGAGTTTCAAGTTCGCGGAAGCGACGAATTGAAGCACGGATAGTTTTGTAGTTAGTTAGCATGCCGCCCAACCAGCGGTGACTAACATAAGGCATGCCACAACGCTCGGCCTGCTCTTTAATGATTTTGTTGGCTGCACGTTTGGTTCCTACAAACAGAACCTGGTTGCCCTTGGCAGCTTCAGTACGAAGAACGTCTAGCGCTTCGTTAAAAGCTGGAACTGTATTTTCAAGGTTAATAACGTGAACTTTATTTCGCGAGCCGAAAATAAATTGGCTCATCTTTGGATTCCAGAAACGGGTTTGGTGACCAAAATGGACGCCCGCTTGTAACATATCTTTCATGCTTACTTTTGACATAATAATTTCCTCTTGGGGGTTAAGCCTCCACATATCCCAATAATCAACCCATCAGCTTTATTGCTTCAAGGCACCCAGACTATTGTGCCGACATGTGTGTGTCGTTAGTGTTAAATTAATATTACCGCTACGCCAATTGCGTACCGGCGCGCTTTATACCATAACCACTGATTTAGATAAAGAAAAACTGCGGAAAAACCCTTAATTTTTTGACTGTTTTCGCAAAACTGGGTTTTACCTCTATTTTATTATCATTTTACTGGATTATTTTTTATTATTGATGCCCCTCAAAAGCCCTGATTTTAGGTACAATGTGGGACTACGGGACACTAGGAATAGAAATGACTGTAAAACTTAGAACAGCTGAACAAATTGCCAAGATGAGAATTGCCGGACAGCTTGCTGCTGAGGTGCTTGAACTTATTGGCGAGTATGTGGTGCCTGGCGTTTCTACGGAAGAGCTTGATCGTATCTGTCATGATCATATTGTTAATGTCCAAAAAGCCATTCCTGCTTGCTTGGGCTACAGGGGCTTTCCTAAATCTGTTTGCACCTCGGTTAACCAGGTGGTCTGTCATGGTATTCCCTCGGATAAAAAGATTCTTAAAAAAGGCGATATCATTAATATTGATGTGACTGTGATCAAAGATGGTTGGTATGGCGATACCAGTAAGATGTTTCTAGTAGGTGAAGTACCCGAACACGCTCAAAGACTGGTTAAGGTTTCTCAAGAATGTCTTTATAAGGGTATTGAGCTGGTAAAACCGGGCGTTAAACTGGGTGATATCGGCCATGCAATTCAAACCTATGCCGAATCTCACTATTACTCAGTTGTTAGAGATTATTGTGGTCATGGTATCGGCGATGAATTTCATCAAGAACCACAGATACTGCATTACGGTAAACCGGGCACCGGGCTTGAACTTAAAGAAGGTATGACCTTTACCATTGAACCCATGGTGAATGCAGGTCGCTACCAAACCAAGATCAAACGCGACGGATGGACAGTTGAAACTAAAGATGGTCGCCTCTCCTCTCAGTGGGAACACACTATGCTGGTGACGGCAGATGGTGTTGAGGTTTTCACCGCCCGCCCTGACGAACCTTTTAGTGCAGGTTAACCTGCAATAATAAACAACAGTTACCTTACTTATGGCCAACCCTTCTTTTGATCAGCCCCTTCAGCCTAACAGTCGAGCTCCGATTTTTTTCGATCAAAAACGCTTTATTGAGGACTTAAACAAGTGCAATCCTATTCAGGTTTTTAAAGATGCCCTGAGTGCTGCAAAAAATCATTTTGACAATCGCTTTCTGGAGGGTGAGGACGCTAGGGCCCTAGTCAGCGAGGCCTCACAATTTGCTGATGTTCTTCTTTGGTATGCTTGGAACCAATATGAGTGGGATGACGAAATCTCTCTTATTGCAGTGGGCGGCTACGGTCGTGGCGAACTTCACCCCCACTCTGATATTGATTTGCTGATTTTAATGCGTAAAGACCATGCCAAAAAATACCGTGAAAGAATTGAACTTTTCGTGACATTTTTATGGGATATACAGCTAAAAATTGGCCATAGTGTTCGCTCATTGTCTCAATGCGTAGACGAAGCAAAGTCTGACCTGACTGTAGCTACAAACCTTATGGAAACGCGCCTAATCTGTGGCAGTGCAGAGCTACTACAGAAGATGTTAATTAAGACAGGTCCCAAGAAAATTTGGCCTTCAGCCAAGTTTTATCAGGGCAAAATTGATGAGCAAAGAGCCCGACATAACAAGCATCAAGACACTGAATATAATCTTGAGCCCAATGTAAAAGAAGCGCCCGGTGGTCTGCGTGATATCCAAATTATTAATTGGGCAGCTAAACGCCACTTTGACGTTCATCGTCGCTCTCAGCTAGTTCATGCTAATTTTTTATCGGAAGAAGAATATCTAACTCTAAGAATGGATGAAGAATTCTTATGGAAGGTGCGTTACGGTCTTCATTATATTGCCGAACGAGGCGAAGAAAGACTGCTGTTTGATTATCAGCGCAAATTAGCTTCTTTACTAGGTTATTCTGATAGCAATGGTAAGCTTGCAGTTGAGAAATTTATGCAGCGCTATTACCAAACAGTATTATCTATTCGCGAATTAACCGATGTGTTGCTGCAATATTTGGACGAAGCGATTTATCGTAAAAATAAAATCAAAACAGTCACACAAATTAACGAGCGTTTTGTCGTCAAGGATAATTACCTTGATACAACTAATGATAATCTCTTTACAGAGCACCCTTCTGCGCTACTCGAGATGTTTGTTATCCTGGGGGAAAATGAAACCATTAAGGGCATTCGGGCCTCAGCTATTCGCCAGCTCAGATTGCACCGCAAACTAATCAATCAAGAGTTTAGAGATAATCCGAAAAACCGCGATCTTTTTATGCGGCTACTAAAATCTCCTTACAAGCTCTCTGTTCTTTTGAAGCTGATGAATCGCTATGGCATTTTAGGTAACTATCTGCCTGAATTTGGTAAAATTGTCGGTCAAACCCAGCATGACTTATTTCATATTTACCCTGTAGATGTTCATACCTTAGAACTTATTACCAATATTCGACGACTTGTTCAGCCAGAAGAAGCGGCTAGGTTTCCGGTTTCATCGCATATTTTTAAGAACCTGCCCAAGCCCGAGCTAATTATCATTGCTGCTCTCTATCATGATATTGCCAAGGGCCGAGGGGGTGATCACTCAATTCTTGGCGCTGAAGATGTCGCGGAGTTTGGTGAGCGTCATGGACTTCAGATCCAAGAAATTTCACTATTACAGTGGCTAATCGAAAACCATCTCCTAATGTCGACTATTTCACAACGTGAGGATACTTCAGATCCTGATGTTATCTATAAATTTGCCAAGCATGTTGGCGATCAAAGACACCTTGATCACCTCTGGGTACTTACTGTAGCTGATATTAATGCCACCAACCCCCGTCTGTGGACAGAATGGAAAGGTGCATTAATGAGTAATCTGTATTTTGAAACCAAGCAAATTCTTCAGTCGGGTCTTACTGAGCCCGTTAATCGTGATGCTTGGGTAGCAGATGCAAAAAATTCTGTCCTGAAGTTGCTGGATCAACAACATATTAGCTCGGCGCAAGCGGAAGATATTTGGGGTGATGTTGATGACCAACTCTTCCTACGTGAACGCACTGAAGATATTGCTTTTTTCACTCGCGGAATTATTGAGACCCCCTCTGACGAGCCTGTGATTCAAATTCGTGATGTCGGCGTTGAAATTCCTGTTGCCACGCAGATCTTTCTGCATACCAAGGGGAAAAATAATTTGTTCACCATTGTTGCGGCAACCATGGATAAATTGGGTCTCACTATTCAGGATGCGCGCCTGCAAACCACCTCTGACAATCGAACCTTTGACGTTTATTATGTATTAAATGAAAAAGATCTTCCGGTAGGCAGTAATAAAAGACTCTGTTCTGGTATTACAAGCGCCCTAACTTCGGCCATCAAGATACCAGAAAAAGTCAACTTCAAGGTTACACGACGCACATCACGACAACTGAAAAGCTTCACCATGAAAACAAAAGCTTCATTGCGCAGTGATAAAGAAACCAATACCAGTATCTTGCAGGTGATAACACCAGATAGACCGGGGCTATTAGCGCAGCTAGCTAATATTTTTATGCGCTTTGATCTAACCCTCTACAACGCCAAGATCTGTACTCTAGGTGAGCGAGTTGAGGATACCTTTTATCTTAGAACCAATGATAATCAACCACTCAACGATGAATCTGTGGTCGAAAAACTTATACAAACCATCCGCAAAGAACTGGATACACGTATTCAAGATGGTGAAGAAAATTCCTTATTACAATCGACCACAATTGGGCACTAATGGTATGAACCCCTACTTTAATGATTTGCAGTCTTACCCCTTTGAAAAGCTCAAGGAACTAAAGGCTAGTACTTCAGAAAACACTGATCTGAGACCTATTTTACTGTCAGTAGGAGAGCCTAAACACCCCGCGCCTAATTTTGTTAAACAAACTTTAATTGAAGCTATTGATGGCTTGGCTAACTACCCATCGACCAAGGGTTTGATTGAACTTCGTGAAACTATTACAGATTGGCTGAATCAGCGCTTTAACCTCAACAATGCAAGGCTTGATCCTGAGACCAATGTTTTGCCCGTTGCAGGAACCCGCGAGGCCCTGTTTGCCTTTACTCAGGCTATCATCAATAACACTCAATCTGATAAGCCCTTAGTGGTCTGCCCTAATCCTTGCTATCAAATATATGAGGGGGCGGCACTTCTTGCAGGTGCCGAAACCCATTATCTTAACTGTAATGCTGATAATGACTTTATCCCAGATTTAGATGCTGTACCTGAAGCTATATGGCAGCGCTGTCAGCTACTTCAGCTGTGCGCACCTGGCAACCCGACCGGTGCTACACTTTCATTGGCCTATTACCAAAAGGCCTTCGAGCTAGCTGACAAGTATGACTTTATTGTTTCCAATGATGAATGCTATTCAGAACTCTACCGCGATGAAGATAATCCTCCACTGGGTATTCTCGAGGCCTGCCAAAAACTAGGTCGCGATCAATTTGAACGCTGTGTTGTTTTACATAGTCTATCAAAACGTTCTAATCTCCCCGGCTTACGTTCTGGTTTTATCGCTGGAAATGCCGAACTTTTGGATTTCTTTTTTCGCTACCGAACCTATCATGGCTGCGCACTCTCGCTCCCGGTTCAAAAGGCCTCCATAGCCGCATGGAATGATGAGTCACATGTTATACAGAATCGTCAGCTTTATAAGCAGAAGTTTGAGGCTGTGGGCACTATTCTTGACGGTGTTTTGGACTTTAATATGCCACCGGCTGGCTTTTATTTGTGGCCAAAGACACCCATCGATGATGCAGTTTTTGCCCGCGACCTGTATAGCCAAGAAAATGTTACCGTACTACCCGGCAGCTTTATCTCACGCGCTACTAGCGAGGGCAATCCTGGTAAGAGTCGCATAAGATTGGCGCTAGTTCCCAGTCTTGAGGACTGTATTGAGGCCGCTGAACGTATTAAACGGTTCACATTAAGCCTTTAATTAAGGATAAACTGATGCTAAAAAAACAACGGGCACAGTTAATTCTAGAGAGACTTAATAGCCTCTATCCAGAGACCCCTATCCCCCTTGATCATAGCAATCTATATGAGCTATTAGTTGCGGTTTTACTCAGCGCCCAATGCACCGATGAACGAGTAAATCAGGTCACTCCTGCGCTTTTTAAACTGGGTAATAGTGCAGAAACTATGCAACATGTCCCGGTTGATGATATCTATAAAATTGTGCGCCCCTGCGGTCTGGCGCCGCAAAAATCTAAGGCGATTTCTAATCTGTCAAAGATCCTAGTAGAGCAATACAACGGCGAAGTCCCTGAGGATATGGATGCGCTGGAAACACTCCCTGGCGTAGGCCATAAAACTGCCAGTGTGGTAATGTCTCAGGGCTTTGGTCATCCCGCCTTTCCGGTGGACACCCATATACATCGATTAGCCCAACGCTGGGGGCTGACAAAAGGTAAATCTGTTACTCAAACCGAACGAGATTTAAAAAAACTGTTCCCCAAAGAATCTTGGAATAGCCTACACTTACAAATCATTTTTTATGGGCGTGAGTTCTGTAGTGCCCGTGGCTGTGATGGGCGAGTTTGCGATATCTGTACTAGCTGTTACCCCAATCGTAAAAACCCCTTCAAAGTCAATAAAGCTTAGTTTTTCAAAAAGGATATACCATGATTCTCTATGGCATTAGTAATTGTGATACGGTCAAAAAAGCCAAAAATTGGCTAGAAAAAAACCAGCTCGATTTCAGCTTTCATGATTTTCGTAACCAGGGTTTAGAGCCAGAAATCATACAGGACTGGTTAACTCAAATCGCGTGGGACAAACTGTTAAATAAACGCAGCACCACTTGGCGTAATTTAGAACCCGAATTACAGCAATCGGTAACTGCGGAGAACATTATCGAACTGCTAGTCAACAACCCGACACTGATAAAGCGCCCTGTTTTGAAAGTAAATGGTATAATAAGCGTTGGTTTTAATGCTGATACCTACAAGGGTATTTTTAACTAAATAATTTAAAGACAAAGAGTTTGATTATGAGCAACCTTTATAGCTTCGCTATTGGCGCAGGCACAAAAAATAGTCGCAATGAATGGCTTGAGGTATATTACCCCAAGCCCGTGCTTAACCCAGATCAGGCGTTGTCTGATATTGTTACCAGCATTATGGGTGGCAACCTAGAAATTCAACCGGATAGCTCGCAACTGGCCGCACTTGCGTCAGCCCTCGAGCAAAATGGCTACAATGAGCCAGCCGCAGTCGTCAACGGACTTAAAGCGGGCAATCGCCCACTGGTTTTAGTTGCCCTCGCTGAGGATTGTCCTCCCAATTCCGTACCTACAGCCTATTTAAAACTGCATTTGCTAAGCCATCGTTTGGTTAGACCCCATGGCACTAACTTAACCGGTATTTTTGGGGCACTAAAGAATGTGGCGTGGACTGATCAGGGCGCTATTGATATAGATGACTTACCCGCCAGAATGCTCGAAGCCCGAGCATCAGGAAACCCCTTAAGCGTTAACTGTGTCGATAAGTTTCCTAAATTGGTGGACTACGTTGTACCTTCAGGGGTGCGCATTGCTGACACCTCAAGAGTTCGCTTAGGTGCCTATGTCGGTGAAGGTACAACCGTGATGCACGAGGGCTTTATCAACTTTAATGCCGGAACTGAAGGCCCCAATATGATCGAGGGTCGAGTTTCAGCTGGAGTTTTCTGTGGTGCTGGTACCGATGTAGGCGGTGGCGCTTCAATTATGGGAACCCTATCAGGCGGTGGCAATATGGTCATTGCGATGGGTGAAAAATGCCTATTGGGCGCCAACTCAGGGCTTGGTATCCCTCTAGGCGATCGCTGTACCTTAGAAGCTGGACTTTACATTACTGCAGGCACTATTGTGACCATGCTAGATGACAGCAAACAGGCAACGGGGAAAGTCAAAGCTCGAGAGCTTGCGGGTAAAAGCGACCTACTGTTTAGACGTAATTCAGTGACTGGGAAGGTGGAATGCCTGACCAATAAATCCGCGGTAGAGCTTAACCACGAGTTACATGCGTCCAACTAAATGACTCAGGATATGGGCGTTTATTTAAGCGCCCATCAAACTCTGACCACAGACACGCACTGTATTGCCATTAATCCCTGCCGCCTGCGGGCTAAGGTAAAATGATACCACTTCTGCAACATCCTGAGGCAATCCACCCTGACTAAGGGAGCTCAATCTGCGTCCTACCTGTCGCGTAGCAAAAGGAATAGCCGCTGTCATCTGAGTCTCGATAAAACCTGGAGCTACTGCATTAATCGTAATTCCGCGCTTAGCGCAGACTGATGCCATACTATCCACCATGCCAATCACTGCTGATTTTGAATAGGCATAGTTACTCTGACCCAGGTTACCGGCAATACCGCTAATGGAGGCCACACCCACAATTCTTCCACCCTGATCGAGCATTTCTGTAGCTAACAGCGCCTTATTAATTCTCTGGATACTGCCAATATTAATATCCATCAACAATTGCCATTGCTGTTCATTCATGCGTGATAACATCTTATCTCTGGTAATACCTGCATTGTGCACGATACCCTGTAACTTACCCTCTTGCTGGGCACAACAATCAATTAATCGATCCGCTGCATCCTCTGCGGTTATATCCAACGCTAAGGAAAGGCCATTAATTTCTGACATGCTTTTCTCAAGTGCCTCTTCAGCCTGAGGAACATCGACACCAATCACTTTAGCGCCATCTCTGGCGAGAACCTGACTCATGGCTAGCCCTATGCCACGAGCCGCGCCAGTGACTACAACCAACTTACCCTCCAAAGGCCTATGCCAAGAGCTGTCATTAGCTAATTCGCTGACGGGCGTAGTTAGGGAAAATACCTGACCATTAGTAAAGGCACAGCCCGCTGATAATAAAAAACGTAAGGGCGCTGCAAGCCCATTGTGCCCAAAGCCACTGAGATAAATTAAATTAGCTACCGCCCCTTTGCGACCAATTTCTTTGGCAACTGATTTAACAAAGCCAACCAGCCCCCTTTGTGCAATTGCATGATCAACATGATCAAGATTTTCTGGTTGCTGACCAATGATCACAACCCGCCCACAGAGTGGTAGTTTAGAGATATTGTTATGAAAAAACTGATAAAGCTCCTCAGCCTGATCGGTATTTCGAATGCCGGATGCATCAAAGACTAGGTGACGACTTCCCTGCCCGTTATCGCCCATCCATTCAAGCTCGGTGTGCTCCAATGACTGTCTTATTTGGGTGGCGTACAATGAACCCGAACTAATACCAACATGAACATTTCCTGAGAGGCTATGCGGGGCATCATCCACTTCTCTATGAAGCAAAGGTGGTTTGGGTAAACCCAAGACTGAAACAATGAAGCGGCCCATTGTAGAATTAGCAAACTCCAAGTATCTATCGCCCATAAAATCTCCTATCCTGGCAATCCAAGCCTAATTATTAATTTTTACTACTTTATCAATTGTTTTGCCAAAGCTAATTGACCCAAATGCCATTTTTTATTTGTAGTTATACCAATGAATTGCAATTTATAATTAACTAATCTGATATCAAGAAAAAGTCACAATAAAAATAAGCGTCTTAACGGAATTAACGACAGGGTAAAACTGATGGCAGAAATTAAAAGAGTAGCAATCATTGGTGGCAACAGAATTCCTTTTGCTCGAAGTCACACGGTTTATAAGAATGCGTCTAATCAGGAAATGCTTACCGCATCCCTACAGGGATTAGTTCAACGCTATGACCTTGAGGGTGAAAGGTTAGGTGAAGTTGCTGCTGGTGCGGTCATGAAGCATACCAAAGACTTCAATTTAGCCAGAGAGGCTACATTAAGCTCGGGTTTATCGCCCCGCACACCAGCCTATGATGTACAACAGGCCTGCGGAACGGGTTTAGAAGCCGCTATCTTAGTTGCCAACAAAATTGCCCTAGGACAGATTGAATGTGGTATTGCTGGTGGCACTGATACTGCCAGTGATGTACCGATTGGGGTCAATGAATCCTATCGAAAAATGTTGCTTGATTTAAATAGAGCCAAAACTCTGGGGCAACGACTTAAAACCCTCTGCCGTTTTAGACCACGATTTATCCTGCCACAGATACCCGCCAATGTTGAACCTAGAACTCTTCTCTCTATGGGTCAACACTGTGAATTAATGGCTAAGGAGTGGCAAATTAGCCGAGAAGATCAAGACTTACTCACTTTTAATAGTCATCAAAATCTTATTTCTGCCTATGAAGATGGCTTCTTTGATGATTTGATTTCACCCTTTCAAGGTGTTGATCGCGATGGCATTATGCGCAATACCCCGCTAGAAAAACTAGCGCAGCTTAGACCTGCTTTTGACCGCGAATCCGGTACCTTAACTGCTGCCAATTCAACAACATTAACTGATGGTGCCGCCTCAATTCTTCTTGCAAGTGAAGAATGGGCGGCTAATCGCAATCTCCCAGTATTGGCTTATTTGACCTTTAGTGAAGTGGCAGCGGTTGATTTTTATTCTCAAAACAAAAAAAGTGAGGGACTGTTAATGGCACCTGCCTATGCCGTGCCGCGACTTCTTGAACGCGCAGGTCTAAGCCTACAGGATTTTGATTTTTATGAGATACATGAGGCCTTTGCCGCGCAAGTTCTTTGTACTCTAAAGGCTTGGGAGTCTGAGGATTTCTGTAAGAACAAATTAGACCTCGATAAAGCACTAGGCAGTATTGATAGAAGTAAGCTCAATGTTAAGGGCTCGAGTGTAGCAACCGGACACCCTTTTGCGGCTACTGGTGCTAGAATTCTTGCCACACTCGCTAAAACACTGCATCAAAATGGCGGTGGTAAAGGGTTAATTTCAATCTGTGCTGCTGGCGGCCAGGGTGTTACGGCAATTGTTGAAGCCTAACTAAACTTACAAACTTAAGAGGTATCTCGGTGTCACTGCAAAAAATAATTGATGGTCTACAAGAAAAAATTGGTGAAGACTGCGGTCTTGGAGCTGTTATTAAGTTTGATTTTGGCGATCAGGGTAGTCTTATTTTAGATGCCATGAAAATTCCTAATCAGGTCAGTGAATTAGGCGCTGATCCGGACTGCACCATGGTCATTAGTATTGATGACTTTATGGCCATGGCCGACGGATCCTTGGATGGTGTTTCTGCCTTCATGACAGGAAGACTCAAGGTTCAAGGGGATATGGGTGTCGCTATGAAATTGGGCGGAATTTTGACTTAATTTCCACTGCTCACTCAAAATAACCCCTGTAATAATATATCACTTACGCCTGAGATGGTTTCTTTGCGTAAATAATAAACCTCTAACAAAAACTGGCATGATTACTGCTAGGTATACAGTTAACTTTATTTATTATGTCCTAAGGGATATCAATGTGTTTAACTGTAAACAGTCTTCATAAAAAGGCTTTATCTTTATGCACCAAATTAGTGCAACATAGGGTTCATGACCTATGATAAGCCCCTCTTTGCAGCCTATTGTCTTTACTGATCTTGATGGCACCTTACTTGACCACTATAGCTATAGCTTCGAAGCTGCAATACCGACGCTGGATAAACTTGAGCAACTCGGTATCCCTGTTATTCCAATTACAAGTAAAACCTTTGCTGAAGTCAGTCGACTTCGCGACCAGCTAAACAATCAACATCCGTTTATTGTAGAAAATGGTGCTGCCATCGCCATTCCTAAGAATTACTTCGTTAGTCACCTTGATAGTTGGATCGATCAGGGTGATTTTTGGATATGCCCCAACAGTAAGCCTCGAACACATTGGAATCAGTTGCTAAGCAAAAATGCGCAAGCGTTTACGGGTGAATATGAGACCTTTACTTCAATAGTAGAACATAGAGGCTACCAGGGTCTGCAAGAGCTTACCGGGCTCAATCTGGCTCAGGCTATTCTCAGCAATGAACGCAACTACAGCGAACCTATCAACTGGCTGGGCAGTGATTCAAGTAAGCAAGCCTTTATCAAAACCCTGACTAATGCGGGTGGAACCTTGCTTCAGGGTGGTCGCTTCTTAGCTTTGGGGGATACGGTTGATAAAGGCTCTGCTCTACTCCAATTAACCGATATCTATCAAACATTGGGTGGCTTTTCGGGTATACACAGTTTGGCATTAGGTGATAGTGGCAATGATGCCAGCATGCTTGAGATTGCAAGTTCTGCAGTGGTAATAAGATCTCAGACTCATGGCGCACCCACACTTAGCCGCCAAGACAATCTTTATGTAAGCAACTTATATGGACCAGAGGGGTGGGCAGAATCTGTCTCGCTCTGGTTAAAAAATTTTTAATAAAGGGTAGCAAAGACTATGGGTGATTTTCATCAAAATGGCATTATTACAACTTTACACAATTTATCCAGGCGTCCGCTGGAGGAGCTTGAATCTGAATTAGTCGAATGCTCTAAAAAACGGCCTCTAGGCTTAATTCTACCCTCGCTGTATTCCGAGCTAGAGGGTGAGGCAATGCCACTTATTATTTCGGAGCTTGAGAAAGTCCCCTATCTCAACCAGATTGTTATTGGCCTCGATCGAGCAGACGAGCAACAGTATCGCGACGCACTCAAGTTCTTCTCGAAACTCCCGCAGGAGCATCGAGTTCTGTGGAACGATGGCCCACGGCTTAAAGCTCTAGATAAAAAGCTTCAGGAGCTAGATCTGGCACCCAAGGAAATGGGTAAAGGGCGTAATGTTTGGTACTGTATGGGGTATATTCTTGCCTCGAACAAAGCCGAGTCAGTAGCGCTGCATGATTGCGATATTGTGACCTATAACCGCGAGCTATTAGCACGTCTTATCTACCCAGTAGCCAACCCGCTATTTAATTATGAGTTCTGTAAGGGTTATTACGCCCGTGTCGCCGACGGTAAAATTA
>ERZ1046568.681-NODE-681-length-27041-cov-10.959275_pt1 | contig 27041 bp, 20 predicted proteins | sample MGYA00383092_ERZ1046568 | MGnify/ENA primary metagenome ERZ1046568 (study PRJEB29581, sample SAMEA5548362) | metagenome | biome: marine; feature: coastal; material: water | depth 1 m | study: Short-term variability in the microbial, nano- and picoplankton... | reverse complement strand
AACCCTGGGGTTACTATAGCCACACCTTCCTCAAACATGGGTAGCTGCACTGAGTATCCGGGGGAATTATAGAGATGACCAAGGCCAAGTTTACTCAGTACAAATAGCCAAATCGCCTCCCCCTCCCCCAAAGATGTTAGGACAGCTGGGCAAACCTCGCGGAAATAAACCAGCACCGAGTCATGAAAAGAGGCAACGACAACCTGGTCAGCCAGATCATAATCAGCAATTAGGCGGCAAAGTTCATCTGCAGCGGCAGTCCCCAGAGGTTTAAGCTCAATCAGGTAGCGATTTTCAGGCATGCGTTCGAACAGAGACTTTAACGTCGGAACCTTAATTCCCGGCGGCGCCACCAAATTGGGGTAATCGACTTCATGAAAGCCCACATCAAAAGCTTGAATTTGGGCCGCTGTCATCTGCGCAATACGGCCAGAACCATTGGTGGTCGTGTCTATAACGGCGTCATGGCGCACAACCAACACATTGTCAGCCGTTAGGTGCACATCTATTTCAAGAACATCTGCACCCACATTAAGCGCATTGATGGCTGCCTCATATGTATTGCCAGGCACAAGGGCTCTTCCATTGCGATGAGCAATAATATCAAAGGTATTTGATTGGTAGCCAGCTGGAGGCGCCTGGCGATTGTATGCAGGTAGCATCAATAACAAGGCATAGCACAGTATCAGACAGGCAATAATTGAAGAAAATGCCCTTAGTAACATAAGCAGCAACTTTTTTTATTAGATCCACGATACGCAGCCTCGAATAAGCTTAACAGCGTATTTTTAGCGATTATGGCGGCTACCAACCAACTCATCGACAACTGAAGGGTCAGCCAAGGTTGAGGTATCACCTAGGCTGTCCAATTCATTGGCTGCCACTTTACGCAATATTCGGCGCATGATTTTTCCCGAGCGAGTCTTGGGCAGCCCTGGAGCCCACTGAATAATATCCGGCTTGGCTATAGGTCCGATCTCTTTAACGCAGAGCTTAACTAATTCTGCGCGCAAAGCCTCATCCACCTCTACACCAATCATGGGTGTAACGTAGCAATAGATACCCTGCCCTTTAATATCATGGGGATACCCTACCACCGCAGCCTCGGCAATTTTTTCGTGGAGCACCAATGCGCTCTCTACCTCAGCAGTGCCCATACGATGGCCAGACACATTGAGTACATCATCCACACGCCCGGTAATCCAGTAGTAGCCATGCTCATCGCGACGCGCGCCATCACCCGTAAAGTAGTAACCGGGGTAGGCGCTAAAATAGGTTTCGATACAACGCTTGTGATCACCATAGACAGTGCGAATCTGACTCGGCCAAGATGACTTAATCATCAACAGGCCCTCACCTGCACCTTTAATTTCATTGCCCTCTGGATCTAATAACACCGGCTCCACACCAAAAAATGGCTGGCTCGCAGACCCTGGCTTGAGGTCTGTTGCACCGGGTAAGGGCGTCAACATATGGCCACCGGTTTCGGTTTGCCACCAGGTATCAACAATCGGGCATCGCTCGTCACCGACAACGCGGTAATACCACTCCCAGGCCTCAGGGTTAATAGGCTCACCTACTGTGCCGAGCAATTTTAATGAACTGCGCGAAGTGCTTTCTACAAAATTATTACCTGCACTCATCAGTGCACGAATGGCTGTCGGCGCGGTATAAAACTGATTGACCTTATGTTTGTCGATGACCTGCCAAAAGCGCGAGGCATCCGGATAGGTAGGGACCCCTTCAAACATCAGCGAAATGCCGCCATTACACAGTGGACCATAGAGAATATAGCTATGGCCGGTAATCCAGCCCACATCGGCGGTACACCAGTAGATATCACCCTCTTTATAGTCAAAGGTATATTTGTGACTCATTGCCGCCATTAGCAAATAGCCTCCAGTGGTATGCATCACGCCTTTGGGTTTACCTGTAGAGCCTGAGGTATAAAGGATAAATAATGGGTCTTCTGCGTCCATGGTTTGTGCAGGGCAGTCGGCGGTCACCGACTCAATTGCAGTTTGATACCAGACATCACGATTTTCGGTCCAATCAATTTTTCCCGCGGTTCGCTCCACCACCAAACAGGTATGCACTTCCGGACAGCTTTGAAGAGCTTTATCCACATTAGCCTTCAGAGGAATTGCCTTACCGCCACGCACACCCTCATCTGCGGTAATCACTACCTGGCAATTAGAGTCGAGAATACGGTCTTTGAGCGCCTCTGGAGAGAAGCCGCCAAAAACGACAGAGTGCACCGCACCAATGCGCGCACAGGCCAGCATGGCGTAGGCAGCCTCTGGGATCATAGGCATATAGATGCACACCCGATCGCCCTTTTTTACACCGCGGTCGCGCAGCACATTGCCCATACGAGAGACTTTGTCATGCAACTCAAGATAGCTAATTTTTTTATCATCGCTGGGCTCATCACCCTCCCATATTAGCGCCGTCTGATTAGCACGTTCTGGCAGATGACGATCGATGCAGTTAACCGCAACATTGAGAGTGCCACCACCAAACCATGTCGCTTCACCCTTGGCAAAATCATAGTCACAGACTGTTTGCCAGGGAGTCTCCCACTGCAGAAACTCAGCCGCTTGCTCGGCCCAAAACTGATCCGGATTTTCAATCGATTGCTGATACATCGCCTGATAGCGATCTTGGTTGATCCAAGCATTTTCTTTCCATTGTTCGGAAACAGGATATATCGGAGATTCGGACATCAGCAAGGCCTCTAGATTTTAATTATCGGCGGCAAGTCTAGTAGATTTCTACAGCTTTTCTCAAGCCGGTCGATGTGTTTAGCTTTACAAGAATAACAGCTGTCGCACCTAGCTGTCTTTGGAGTAGCGCGTGGGCTTAAGGCTGTTCTTAATTTTTTCTAAATGGGGCAAGAATTCGGGCCCTCGACGCAGGGTTACACCTGTTGCCAGCACATCGAGGATTACTAGATGTACAATTCGCGAAGTCATTGGCATATATTCATCGGTATTCTCTGGAACTTCCACATCCAAAGTCACGCTACTAATATCAGCAAGTGGAGATTTAGGCGCCGTCAGCCCAATAACAGTAGAGCCATTGGCACGTGCAATTTCGGCAACTTCTACCACTTCCTTGGTGCGCCCGGTATGAGAGATTATAAAGAACACATCACCGGTAGTACCGGTCGAGGCAAGCATACGCTGCATTAGCACATCATCATGACAGGACACAGGTAGATTAAAGCGGAAGAATTTATTTTCGGCGTCTCGCGCCACCGAGCCTGAGGCACCTAAGCCGAAAAAGTAAATTCGCTTGGCCTGTATTAACTTGTCAACAACCTGATTAACGCGACTGTGACTGATCTTATCGCGCACTAAGGCCAAGTTATTAATGGTGCTATCAAATATCTTGGGCGTGTAACCATCCACATCATCGTTTGGGTCTACATTACGATTTACAAACCGAATTCCACTGACCAATGACTTAGCTAGCTTAAGCTTAAAATCGGGGAATCCGGCAGCATTAAAACGCTTACAAAACCGATTGACGCTGGGCTCACTGACACCGGCTTTTTTGGCCAGAGTGGCAATACTAGATCGGGTTGCAGCATCGGGATCACTTAAAATCACCTGAGCCACTTTGCTCTCTGACTTATTTAAGCTCGGCAGGGCATCAGTGATGATGTTAATCAAGTTTTGACTGTGCATTGTTGGTTAAACCCTCTTTGCAAACTCGCTATTTTGTGTAATTCCTTTTCTTAAGCAGCTTATTTTAGGTTTTTTAGTCATAAAAATCCGCAATAAATACCCAATTTGTAAGAATCTTTCATTAACTGTCATCAAAGCATCACAATATCATGTTTATGATGTAATTATACGTAAATAAAAGCGTATTTTATTGCTTAAATTGAATCAAAAGCCTACAATTTACGTAAATTTACTACATCAAAAGTATTCAGTTATGTACAAAATAGCGGTCAATGGCTTTGGACGTATCGGACGCAATGTCGTTCGTGCACTTTATGAGCGTCCAGACCTACAAGACAAAATTCAAATCGTTGCTATCAATGACCTTGGCAATGTCGATATCAGTGCTCATCTACTGCAGTTCGATACAGTCCATGGTCGATTTAATCAGCAGGTAGAAGTCGGCGAAGATTTCCTGACCATTAATGGCAACAAGATTCAATGGTTCTGCGAACGCGATCCGGCCAATATTCCATGGGGCGATCTAGGCGTTGACCTAGTATGTGAATGCACAGGCGTCTTTACTAGCCGTGATAAGGCTGCACTGCACCTTGCTGGCGGAGCCAAGAAAGTACTTATCTCTGCGCCTGGCTCAAATGTTGATGCAACCGTTGTCTATGGCATCAATGATAGCATTCTGACCCAGTCTCACGATATTGTTTCCAACGCCTCCTGCACCACCAACTGCTTAGCACCAATGGTTAAGCCACTGCACGAAGCTATGGGCATTCTATCTGGCTATATGACCACGGTGCATGCCTATACTAACGACCAGCAGTTGAGTGACGTCTACCATTCCGATGTCTACCGTGCCCGATCAGCAACCCAATCAATGATTCCCACCAAAACCGGTGCCGCAGTCGCAATTGGCGATGTGCTACCCGAGTTAAAAGGGCGACTTGATGGCCTTGCCGTACGCGTTCCCACCATCAATGTTTCTCTGGTTGATCTAACCTTTAATGCCGGTCGTGATACCAGCATTGAAGAAGTGAATATGCTGCTCAAGCAGGCCGCCGACGGCGACCTTAGCTCAGTGCTAAGTTATTGCGACAAACCACTGGTCTCTATCGACTACAACCATATTCCTTACTCCTGTAACTTTGACTCACTACAGACACGCGTCAATGGCTCGCTGGTTAAAGTTATGGCTTGGTATGACAACGAGTGGGGCTTCTCCAACCGCATGCTCGACAACAGTATTGCTCTATTAGAGGCAGGCGCATAACCAGATGCCGCGCAGAACCAAAATATTAGCAACACTCGGACCAGGAAGCAGTGATGACCAGAGTATTCGTCGGTTAATCAAAGCCGGTGTAAACGTCTTTCGTCTTAACTTTTCTCATGGCAGTGCCGAAGAGCACTGCCAGCGCGCACTAACGATTCGCAGCATCGGCAGTGAACTAAAAAGTCCTGTGGGCATTCTCTGCGATATGCAGGGACCTAAAATTCGTATCGGTAGTTTTATAGATGACCAAAAAATCAACCTCGAAGATGGCAGCACCTTCACCCTAGATAGCCAACTCGATATCGAAGGCGGTCATCAGGATGCCGTTTATATAGCTCAGGAACTTCTCGAAGATATTCAAAAAGACAGCATTCTGCTTTTGGATGATGGCCGATTGACTCTGCAAGTAAGCGTTAAAACGGATCATGCCGTGCAGTGTATCGTGACTCAAGGTGGCGTACTGTCGAGCAAAAAAGGCGTCAATAAATTTGGCGGCGGTCTATCTGCTAAGGCGCTGACAGAAAAAGATAAAGCCGATATCAAAACTGCCGCAGCGTTAAATACTGATTATCTGGCCATCTCTTTTGTGCAAGCAAAAGAGGATGTTGAAGAAACTAGAGAGTTGCTTAAGCAAGCTGGCAGCACGGCACATATTATTGCCAAGATTGAACGCGCCGAAGCTATTACCGATGAATTTCTACCCGGCATTATCGCCGCGTCCGATGGCATTATGGTGGCGCGTGGTGATTTGGGTGTTGAAATTGGCGATGCCAACTTGGTCGCAGTTCAGAAACAGCTGATTGAAGCAGCCAGCAATGCCAATAAGGTTGTGATTACGGCCACGCAGATGATGGAGTCCATGATCACAGCACCTACGCCTACCCGCGCGGAAGTGTTTGATGTGGCCAATGCGGTATTGGACGGAACTGATGCCGTGATGTTGAGTGCCGAAACTGCAGTGGGCCAGTATCCCGTAGAAACCGTTAAGGCAATGGCGCGAGTGATCGAAGGCGCCGAGAAACACCCTCTGGCACAGCGCTCAAAACATAGAATCGATGAAACCTTCGAACGGATTGACGAGTCTCTCGCATTATCTGCTATGTATGTAGCCAATCATCTTAAAGGTGTGAAGGCGGTAATCTGTATGACCGAAACCGGTTTTACCCCGCTACTGATGTCACGTATCACTTCTTCTCTGCCAATTTATGCGATGGCAGAAAAGCTCGGCACCTGTGAAATCACAGCCCTTTATAAGGGTGTAGTACCTGTACCTTTTGATACCTCTCAACTTGACCCCTCTGAGATCAATCACTGCGCCGTTGAAAAACTACGCGAGCATGCTGAAGTGGTTGATGGTGACCTGGTGCTAATTACCAAAGGTGACTTTGTTAATGTCCATGGCGGCACTAACACATTGAAAATTGTTCGAGTGGGCGATGTAATTCGCTAACTTGAAAAACCGTCTCTTCCCTGGCTATGGATGGCCAACTTAGAGCGGCCCTATGGAAGAGCACAGCCAGTGCAAGAAAAGGCTACAGTGAAAACAGCCTATCTAGCTCCACGTCTAATACTTACTTCGCCCAATAAATTGCTAATGGCGCCTGCTGCTGCTTTAAAATCGCACGGATCGGTAACGCTTCAACATCATCTCCCGCCTGCGCCTGTTCAAGAACCTGCTGTTTCCCTGCCCCGCTAATATGAATAATAATTTGCTGGCTATCTAGCAGTCTCGGCAAAGTCATACTTATGCGCTGATGAGGAGCTGCTGTTGGTGTTACCCCGATACAGGTCCGCCCAGAATCCATATCTAGACCCAGAGCCAGAGCATCAGCCCCTGGGAACAACGAAGCTGTGTGGCCATCGTCACCCATACCCAGAATCAGCACAGTAAACTTACCAACAGCGGCTAGCGCCTGTTCAGCTTCAGGCTCACCGACAATGGCGTCTGCGGCCGAATTTTTTAAACCAATAAACGTCGCCTGATGGGCCTCGTTGATGAGCAGGTTGGCGCGCACCAGCTTCTCATTACTGTCGGCATGGTCCGCATCGACCCAGCGCTCATCAGCTAGAGTAATACTGACCTTGCTCCAATCTAGCATCTGCTGCGACAACAGATGGAAAAAGCCCATAGGCGTTCTGCCGCCTGACACCACCAATGATGCAGACCCTGTCTCGGCAATATCTGCGACTAAGAGTTTGGCTACCTTTGCGGATAATTCGATATCCAGTGCTGAGGTGTTCTCAAATTCGACTAATTCCACGATTAACCCTCGTACCAGCTGCGACCATCATTTTCGATCAGAATCTCTGCTTTAGAGGGTCCCCAAGAGCCGGCACTGTAGCCTTTGGTACCAATATTTTTATCGGCCCATGCATCTAACAACGTGTCACACCAGTTCCAAGACGCTTCAATTTCTTCTCGGCTAACAAATAACCACTGGTCGCCTTTAATCACTTCTAAGAACAGACGCTCATAGGCATCCGGTATTCTTGAGTCACCAGAGGAGTCAAAGAAATCCAGATTTAAGCTGCGCTTCTCAAGACCAAGACGCTCTTTCAAGCTGTGTTTTTTGGACACCATCTCCAACTGAATACCTTCATTGGGCTGCAAATTTATCACCAGCCGATTGTTGGCTTCACCATCAGTTTCGGGGAACAATGAATGCGGATTATCTTTATAGGTAATCACCACCTGGGTGACTTTCTCCTGCAATCGCTTACCGGTACGCAGATAAAATGGCACGCCTGCCCAGCGCCAGTTATCAATCATCACTTTGAGGGCAACATAGGTTTCATTGTTACTGCTGTCACTCTCACAGCCCTCTTCTTTCATATAGCCAACCACTGGCTCACCAGCAATCCAGCCCGCGCCATATTGGCCGCGTACAGCCTGGTCGGTGACATTGTCAGATGTGATTGGACTCAGAGCTCTAAGTAACTTTACTTTTTCTGCACGTATTTCATCAGCTTGCAATGCATTAGGCGGCTCCATCGCGACCATACACAGCAACTGCAACAGGTGATTCTGTACCATGTCACGTAACTGTCCGACCTTATCATAGTAGGACCAACGCCCCTCAATACCGACAGTCTCTGCGACTGTAATCTGCACATGATCAATACAGCTATTGTCCCACTGGGAATTGATCATACGATTGGCAAAACGCAATGCGAGTAAATTCTGTACAGTTTCTTTACCCAGATAATGATCGATACGGTAAATATTGCGCTCTGTGAAATATTGCCCAACAGTATCATTGACCGATCTAGAGCTCTCTAAGTCATCACCAATGGGTTTTTCCAAAACAATACGCGATGCTGAATTGACACAGCTTGAGTCATGCAGGTGCTTGCAAATTGAACCGTAGAGACTCGGGGGCGTTGCCAGATAATAAATTATTGTGCGCTTATCGATCGCCCATTCTTTTAAAGCCACAAACTCTTTCTTCTGCGAAAAGTCGACTTTGATATAGTGCAAACGACGACTAAAACGTTTCCACGTCGTCTCATCCCATTGCCCCTCTTTCGCAGAACTCTTAAGCGCTTCATGCATCTGCTCAATAAAGACAACAGTATCCATGTTCTGGCGAGCTACACCAGCAATACGAACACTATCTGTTAGTAGGCCCGCTCTATCCAACTCAAAAAGTGCGGGAAATAATTTACGCTTGGACAGATCGCCACAGGCGCCGAAAATTACCAGATCAATATTGCTGCTCATTGTAAACCTCTGTGTTTGTACCTTAGCTCTAAATAGATAACTGTATTTTGGTATTAGCCCGCAAGAGCGACCGCTTCACGTGCCAGCTGCTCTATCTCTGTCCATTTTTTCGCCTGAATCAATTTTGGCTGTGCAATCCATGAGCCACCCACGCATAATACATTTGGTAGGGCTAGATACGTCATGACATTGTGTAATCCAATCCCTCCTGTGGGGCAAAATTTAACATCGCCGAAAGGGCCTGCCATCGCTTTCAGAACGGGCGCGCCACCAGCTGCTTCAGCTGGGAAAAATTTAAAATCACGATGACCGTATTCCAAACCACGCATCAATTCGCTGACCGATGAAATACCCGGCAAAAATGGGACTGATGACTTCTGCGCTGCCTGTAATAACGTATCTGTAGCACCAGGAGAGATCATAAACTGACAGCCTATATCTTCAGATAATTTAATCTGCTGTTCATTACAGACTGTTCCGGTGCCGACAATAGCACCCGGAACATGTTTAATAATTTTTTTAATACCCTCGATAGCTGCCTCTGTTCGCAGAGTCACCTCAAGTACTTTCAAGCCGCCAGCGACCAATGCCTCTGCCAGCGGAACTGCATCGTCCACTCGGTCCAGAGTAATTACCGGGATCACTGGATTACCAGCCAATAAATTACGCACACATAACTCCTTTATTAAATTTGTTGTAGTTTCTTTGCTGCACCCAGAAGGCCCAGATTACTACGAATAACGAGATAGACAGGAATTGGCTGCAAATAGCTGACAAAACGACCTTTGTCTTCAAACTTGCTGCGAAAACCACTATTGATAAAAAATTCTTGAAAGCGAGGGATAACACCGCCGGCGATATAGATACCCCCCTTAGCACCAAAAGTTAGCGCCAGATTACCCGCGGCTGAACCCATTCCCTCACAGAACATATTTAATGTTTGCAGTGCCTTGGCATCTGCTGCATCTAAAGCACCAGCGACTACTTGAGCCGGTGTTGTAAAGATCGTATCAACGCCCTCGATAGCGCACAGTGCTGTATAAATATTGAGTAAACCTTTGCCCGATAGCAGGCGCTCTAATGATACTCGGCCATAGGTCTCACGCAGGCAGTTGACGACCGCGCTCTGTATTTCATCGATAGGCGCATAGTCGGCATGACCGCCCTCGGTATCCACTACATGGTAGCCATCGGCATGCTGAACCAAGCCAGCAACACCAAGACCAGTGCCGGCTCCGAGAATGCCGATGGCCTTATATGCAATAGGTGGCTGTCCACCTACCTGCACCAGGTCATCGTCCTGTAGTTCAGTGATGCCATGGGCCACAGCTTCGAAATCATTAATTACCGATAGGTTTTCACATCCCAGCGCCTGCTTAAGAGATGTTTTAGTAAATTCCCAATGGCTATTGGTAAAGGCAATGACCTCTGTGTCTGCAGGGCAGGCTACCGCAAAGCATGCATTCACTGGCGGGCTATGCCAGCCAGTCGCCGCTGCAATTTCCGTCAGCAGGCCACCGATCAATCCGGCGAACTCTGGATACTCTTCCACGGAGTGATGAAACTCATACTCACTTTCGAGCTGCCCTTCCAGTACGGCAGAGAAACGTGCATTGGTGCCGCCAATATCAGCGACTAGATTCCACCGTAGATTGCTCGACCCCTCAAGAATTGTACTCATAGCTTAAGCCTCACCAAACAGGTACGAAGCGCCTCGCTCTGCATTACTAATATTATTGCGATTAACGAGAAATAGTTCGCGGCCGCAACCACGATCGCCAGTGCGTGGCTGAGGCGCAGCCTGTCGTGCTTCAAGCTCCGCCATATCGCCTAAGAACTGTAGGTCTCCGGTCACCGCATTGATACGAATAAGATCGCCGTCTTGAATTTTGGCCAGTAGGCCACCATCGACCGCTTCAGGCACCAGATGAATTGCAGCAGGAACCTTACCCGATGCACCAGACATACGCCCATCGGTTACCAGTGCTACTTTAAAACCTTTGTCCTGCAGCGTGCCTAAAAATGGAGTGAGCTTGTGCAATTCAGGCATCCCCAGAGCCTTGGGACCCTGATAACGAGCAACCACCACACAGTCACGATTTAATGCACCAGATTCAAATAGTGGCTGCAGCTGATCTTGACCATCAATAACGATGGCTGGCGCCTCAACAATTTGATGCTCTAGAGCGACAGCAGAGACCTTGATAACTCCGCGGCCTAAGTTACCCTTCAGTAGACGCAGTCCACCCTCAGTCGAAAAGGGCTTGTCCAATGTCGTCAGTACATCCATATCCAGCGGTATTTCAGGTGATTCTCGCCACACGACTTTGTCATTATCTAAAAATGATTCCTGCGTAAAGTCAGCGAAGTTTTTACCCCAGGCAGTCTTTGCATCAGCGTGCATAAAGCCGCCTTTAATCAACTGGCGGAACATGCAGCTAGTGCCACCGGCTGCATGGAAATGGTTTACATCGGCCTGCCCATTTGGGTAGACCTTGGCCAACAGCGGCACAACTGCTGATAAATCTGAGATATCATCCCAGTTGAGAATAATGCCGGCAGCACGTGCAATCGCCACCAGATGCATACTGTGATTGGTAGAGCCACCAGACGCTAGCAGGGCCACTGTGCCATTTACAATCGCGCGCTCGTCAACAATCTCCCCCACGGGTCGATAGTCATTGCCCAGCGCAGTAATTCGGGCTAACTGATGCGCGGCCTCAGTGGTCAGTTTATCGCGCATTGGATTATCAGGATTCACGAATGAACTGCCAGGCAGCTGCAAACCCAACGCCTCAAGTACAACCTGATTACTATTCGCAGTTCCGTAAAAAGTACAGGTACCGGCACTGTGATAAGAATCAGACTCGGCTTGAAGCAATTCTTCGCGACCAATTTTGCCCTCGGCAAACATTTGGCGGATACGCACCTTTTCTTTATTGGGCAGTCCCGACTCCATAGGGCCAGCGGGAATAAACACTGCAGGCAGGTAACCAAAGGTCAACACACCCATTATTAGGCCTGGAACAATTTTGTCGCAAATACCCAAAGCCAAAACGCCATCAAACATCTGATGCGACAGTGATACAGCGGTGCACTGGGCAATCAAATCGCGACTTAGAAGACTTAGCTCCATACCGTCCTGACCCTGCGTGACACCATCACACATTGCAGGTACTGCACCGGCAACCTGCGCTGTGCAACCGATCTCGCGCATCGCCTGCTTTATTTTATCTGGGTAGACCGCATAGGGCTGGTGGGCAGAAAGCATATCGTTATAGGCAGTAACAATGGCCATATTGCCCGCTTCCATCATACGCAGGCTGTCTTTATCACCTTCGCCACAGGCCGCAAAACCATGCGCAAGATTGCCGCAGCTAAGCTTGCCTCGCTCAGGGCGATTGTTATGATCTTCAGCGATCTGTCGCATATAATCTGCACGCAGACTGGCGCTGCGCTCTATAATTCGCTGAGTGACAGCGGCTACTTGCTTGTTGATCTGGCCCATAATGGCTCCGAATTGAATATTGGCGAATTGTAACAAAATTACGGAATTTAGCCATAAATAATCCAGTATAGCGGTTATTATTGTAATTTTATTACAGCTTAATCAGATTAATCCGCGTAACATGCGTTTCGCGATTTAATCTCTATAATTTCACCCCCCCCACTATCAAACAGCAACAATAGGAAATGACTCACAGATGAAGCACAAATCATACTCGCCAACCAAGACAGATGCATGGCCCAAACTGCAATCTCAAGCTGATTTAGTCAATAATTTATCCATTGTTAGCCTATTTGATGCTGATTCAGCGCGCGCCAGTAAGTTCTCTGTCAATACTGGAGAGTTATTTCTCGACTACTCAAAAAATCTTGTCAGCGACCAGATTTGGCAGGAGCTCCTAAATCTGGCTAAACAGTCACCACTGACCGAGCATCGCGCAGCCATGTTTGCTGGCGAGGCGATTAATACAACAGAAGATCGCGCTGTGCTGCATGCTGCCCTGCGTGCCGAACCAGAAGACGCCAGTTCAGAAAATGATCGCCAGCGAATTGCTCTAGTTAAGCAACAGTTGGCAGCAGTAAAGCTTGCCAGCGAAAAAATACGCGCTGGCCAATGGCTTGGCAGTACCGGCAAAGCCATTACTGATGTTGTAAATATAGGTATTGGCGGGTCAGATCTGGGCCCCAAGTTGGCCGTCAATGCGCTGCATGAGTACTCTCACCCTAGTATCCGCCTGCACTTTATTTCCAATGTCGATGGTGCTGAAATTCTCACCACATTAAAAGGCCTCAATCCAGAGACAACCCTGATCGCCGTGGCCAGCAAAACTTTCACCACCCAGGAAACGCTACTCAACGCCAAAACTGCTATCCACTGGTTTGAGCGGACTCTGGGACTAAAAGATGCCCAGACCAGTAGTCACTTTATTGGCTTAACCGCTAATCCGACCAATGCTCTGGCCTATGGTATTCAGACTGATCAAATTCTTGAATTTGCCGAGTGGGTCGGAGGGCGTTATTCGCTGTGGTCGAGTATTGGTTTATCTATCGCCATTAGTATTGGCTTTGAGCAGTACAGCAATATGCTCGCTGGTGCTCGCGAAATGGATCTGCATTTTCAACAGGCGCCACTGGAACAAAATATGCCCGTGATCATGGCACTGCTCGGCATCTGGTACAGCAACTTTTTAAATGCCGAATCAATCGCGGTGATTCCCTACTGTGAACGTTTATTACTTCTACCCTCTTACTTACAGCAGCTGGATATGGAGAGCAATGGCAAGGCCACAACATTGGCTGGCAATCCAATTAGCTACAACACCGGCCCAATCCTCTGGGGACAGACAGGCACCAATGGCCAGCATGCATTCTTCCAGTTATTACATCAGGGCACGCGACAGGTACCCATCGACTTTATTGCCGCGGCTCAAGATGGCTTGAGTAACGACGAGCATCATCGCGTTCTGCTGGGCAATATGCTCGCTCAGTCTGCAGCCTTAATGAGCGGACAGATCGCTCCCGAAGGTCAGCAACATCGTTACTATCCCGGCAATAAGCCATCTAATACTTTGCTGTTAAAAGAATTATCGCCCAAGAACTTTGGCGCATTGATCGCGCTATACGAACACAAGGTATTTGTTCAAGGCAGTATCTGGAATATCAATTCATTCGATCAGTGGGGTGTTGAGCTGGGCAAGAAAATGGCCAATGAACTACTCGGTGAGAATGCCGCTAATGCAGAGTTCGACCCTTCAACCACGGCCCTGTTTAAGTATATTGCGGATAACAGCTAGGGTTTAGGCCCTAAGCTCTTTGGGCAGGGAAAAGTGAATATTTTCCACCACGCCGTCCAGTTCCTGTGGCGGCTTGGCACCTAATTCAACCAGTCGATTGATCACATCCTGCACCAGCACTTCTGGTGCAGAGGCGCCGGCAGTAACACCGATGGACTGGGTCTGCTGCAACCAGTTTGCCTCTATATCCTGCGGGCCATCAATTAAATAGGCGCGGCATCCACAGCGCTCCGCCAGCTCACGCAGACGGTTGGAGTTGGAACTGGCTACAGAGCCCACCACCAAAACCAGATCTGTCTCTATCGCCAACTGCTTTACGGCATCTTGTCGATTCTGTGTGGCATAGCAAATATCATCTTTACGCGGCCCCTGAATCAGCGGGAATTTTTGTCGCAGGGCATCAATCACCAGCGCGGTATCATCCATCGATAAGGTGGTTTGGGTCACATAGGCGAGCTTAGAAGGATCTTTAACCTCCAGCGCCATGACGTCCTTTTCATTCTCAACCAGATAAATAGTACCGCCCAGTTCACCACCCATATACTGACCCATAGTCCCCTCGACCTCTGGGTGACCGGCATGGCCAATTAAAACGCACTCCATACCATCGCCACTGTATTTGGTGACTTCTAAATGCACCTTGGTCACCAGTGGACAGGTGGCATCAAAGACTTTTAACTGGCGGCGCTTGGCTTCATTCTGCACTGCCTGAGAAACACCATGGGCACTAAAGATAACAATAACATCATCGGGAATTTCATCTAATTCATCGATAAATATGGCACCACGGGCACGCAGATCATCGACCACAAATTTATTGTGCACCACTTCATGGCGCACATAGATCGGCGCTCCAAATATCTCTAGCGCACGATCGACAATATCGATTGCCCGATCAACACCGGCACAAAAACCTCGAGGGTTTGCCAGCTTGATATCCATCAATGCACGCTCTGCGGGGTAACGCTAATAATTTTTACTGTAAACAATATGATTTGGCCAGCCAGAGGATGGTTGAAATCTACCATCACCTCGTTGTCCTGAACCTCAACAACCACACCGGGTAATTCACCATCACCATTTTGAAACGAGAACATTGTGCCCAGCTCCAGCTCCCCATCTTCAAAATTATCGCGCTCCACGGCCTGCACATTTTGTGGGTTGTGTTGACCAAAGGCATTTTCTGGAAGAATCGAAAATTCACGCTCATCGCCATCGACTAGGCCCATTAATGGGCTTTCAAAGCCGGGAAGAAGATTGCCATCACCAACCGTAAACGTAGCCGGTGCGGCTTCAAAGTTGGAATCGACAATATGACCATTTTCAAGGGTCAGGGAGAAGTGCAATGTGACTGTGGTGCCACTATCTATAGGTAATGTCATAACTCTTAACTCTTATCTTCCTTATTGATAAACGCATCGATAATTAACAGTGCGGCACCCACTGAAATGCCGCTATCAGCAACATTAAACGCAGGGAAGTGATGGCCGGACCAATGAAAATCTAAAAAATCCACCACATAACCCAATGTCACGCGATCATATAAATTACCCAGTGCGCCACCTAGAATAAGCGCCAGAGCAAGACTTTCAAACCATCGCTGGGCAGGTTGTCGAGCGAGCCACACGGCAATAACTGCACTGACAACCGCGGCTAAAATGCTAAAACCATAACGCTGCCAACCGCCAGCATCACTTAAAAAACTAAATGCCGCACCATAGTTGTGAGCGCGCACTAGATTAAAAAAGCTGGTAATCAGGGTTGAATCGCCGTAGCTATAGGCACCGACAATCCAAGTCTTGGTCAGCTGATCAGCAACCAACACCGCCAGCGCTATGCCATACCAATATAAAACTCTAGGCATGGGCGCGAGCCTCACCCTGACCGCTAATATTATCTATACAGCGCCCACAGACATCCGGATGCTCGGGGTTGCTGCCGACATCGTCAATAAAGTGCCAACAGCGAACACATTTTCTGGCATCAGAACGTTTCACCGCAACCTTTAGCCCTTCCAGCATAGAGTCTTGCATTTCACCGGCCTCAACCAATGGCCGCAGTGCAGCTTTGGAGGTAATGGTTACAAAGCGCAATTCATCGCCTAACTTTGCCAGACTGGCATGCAGATCCTGATCGGCAAAGAGTTCTATATCAGCCCCCAGAGACCCTTTAATCAGACCCTGATTACGCTGCTCTTCAATAACTTTATTGATGGCTTCCTTAGCCTGCAAAATAGCTGCCCAGTCCTGCTTGCTAATCACCTCGTCTGTACCCAGTCGCTGTAGTGGATACCATTCAGAGACAAAGACTGAGTCACTGCGATCGCCCGGCATAAAGCCCCATATCTCGTGGGCAGTAAAACTTAGAATCGGCGCGATCCAACGCACAAAGGCCTCGGCAATCTGGTGCAATGCGGTCTGCGCAGAGCGCCGCGGCAGACTGTCTTCAGCACAGGTATAAATTCTATCTTTAATAATATCCAGATAAAAACCACCCATATCGCGAACACAGAAGTTATGAAGTTTTTGGTAAATTTGGTGAAAGCGGAAATTATTATAGTCATCAATAATTTCATCTTGCAGCTGCGCCGCACAGTCGATAGCCCACCGGTCCAAGGCCAATAAATCGCCGTGCCCCACTGCGTGCTGCGCGGGATCAAAGCCATCAATATTGGATAAAAAATAACGAGCAGTATTACGAATTCGACGATAGGACTCACCGGCGCGCTTAAGAATCTCGTCAGATACGGTCATCTCAGCACTAAAGTCTGCAGAGGCAACCCATAGACGCAATACATCAGCACCCAACTCATTGATGACCTTTTGCGGCGGGATTACATTGCCGATAGACTTAGACATCTTGCGGCCATTCTCATCGACGGTAAAGCCATGGGTCAGCACCGCTTTATAGGGCGCGGAGCCATTAATGGCGATAGCCGTTTTCAGCGAAGACTGGAACCAACCACGGTGCTGATCAGAGCCTTCAAGATAGAGATCAGCCGGATACTGCAACTCTTCGCGAGCACTCACAACCGAGGCATGGGTCACGCCCGAATCAAACCAGACATCTAAGGTATCTGTGACCTTTTGATAATCATCGGCATCTGCACCCAGCAACTCAGCCGCGTCGGCCTCATACCAGGCATCGATACCGCCGTCTTCGACTAACAGAGCTACTTTCTCAATCAGTGCCGGCGTATCTGGGTGAATCTCACCCGTCTGGCGGTGCACAAATAAAGCGATGGGCACACCCCAGGTGCGCTGGCGAGAAACACACCAGTCTGGGCTGCCATCCAACATGCCCTCAATGCGCGCCTCACCCCATTCCGGATGCCAGGCAACATCTTTAATCGCAGCCTTAGCTTTCTCCAACAGACCATTTTTATCCATTGAGATAAACCACTGCGGCGTGGCTCTATAGATCAACGGCGTTTTGGTGCGCCAGCAATGGGCATAACTATGGGTGATTTTACTGCAGGCCATCAGCCTATTATTTTCGCGCAGCACATCAATAATATGCGTTTCGACTTTGTACACATGCTCGCCGGCAAACAGCTCAACATCGTCACGGAACAGGCCGTTATCCATCACATAGTTAAGGGTGCCTATACCGTACTGCTTGGCCACGGTGAAATCTTCCATACCGTGATCTGGCGCTGTGTGCACACAGCCAGTACCAGCATCAGTAGTAACATGATCGCCCAGTAGCACAGGGATATTGCGTTCGTAGAATGGATGCTCGGCAACCAGACCCTCTAAAGCTTCGCCCTGACAGCGATCCAGCACCTGATAGTCTGCAATCTCCAGACGCTCCATTACAGCGCCGAGTAATGTCTGCGAACAGATTAAGCGAATTGGGCCTGTGGCAGTCGCGCACTGCACTAGGCTGTATTCCAATTCGGCGCCCATAGAAATGGCCTGGCTGCTCGGAATAGTCCAAGGGGTTGTGGTCCAGATCAACACGCTGACCGACCCTTCGCCGGGCAAGCTGCCAAACGCAGCAGAGACCTTTTCCAACTGGGCAGCATCGCTTACTGGGTAGGCAACATCAATTGAGAATGAGGTTTTGTCCTGATACTCCACCTCGGCTTCCGCGAGCGCAGAACCACCCACGACACTCCAGTAAACAGGCTTATAGCCCTTAACCAGATGCCCGTTTTCGGCAATTTTGCCAAGGGCGCGAATAATATCGGCCTCAACACCAAAGTTCATGGTCAGATAGGGGCGATCCCAATCGCCAAACACACCGATACGAATAAAATCTTTGCGCTGTCCTTCGACCTGCTTCATCGCATAGTCGCGACACTTCTGGCGGAAAGTTGAGTAATCTACCTTGACCCCAGCCTTGCCAATCTTCTTTTCGACATTGTGCTCAATAGGTAGCCCATGACAGTCCCAGCCAGGAATATAGGGCGCATCAAAACCGCTCAGGGTGCGCGACTTAACCACAATATCTTTTAATGTTTTATTGACTGCATGACCCAGATGAATATCGCCATTGGCGTAGGGAGGGCCATCGTGCAAAATATATTTCTCACGACCAGCACGCGCCGTTCTGATTTGCTTATACAAATCTGTGTCATGCCATTCTTTAAGGATACCCGGCTCGCGCTGAGCCAAGTTGGCACGCATCGGGAAATCGGTTTTAGGCAGGTTTAACGTGGCCTTATAATCTGTCGTGTTATCAGTCATATTGATTTTAACTTAACCCTTATTATCGCTACTTTCGATACTTTTAGCCCCTGCAAACCAGGCTCTAATCTGTTTAACATCCTGCTGAATAGTCTCTACTAACTTATCCAGCGTGGTAAATTTTGCCTCGTCGCGGATCTTATGCATAAACTCGACCTCAATGCGCTGGCCATAGAGGTCACCGCTGAAATCAAGCAGATGTACCTCCAAGATAGGCTTTACCAAATCACCCACCGTTGGCCTTACACCGACATTGGCAGCTCCCTGATAGCGCACGCCATCGATATCCACCAAAACCACATAGACACCAGTTAATGGCGCACTGTAGCGGTTGAGTTGCACATTGGCAGTGGGGAAGCCTAATTTACGGCCAACCTGTTGACCATAGACCACACGACCCTTAATTGAAAAAGGCCGGCCCAGTAACTGACTGGCCCGGCCAAAATCCGCCTGCTGTAAAAATTCTCTTACCCGCGTGCTACTGACGCGCTCATTATCAATTTCTAGAGTTTTGGTATCCTGCACATCAAAGTCACAGCTCTTACCAAACTCGACCAGCATTTTAAAATCACCGCTGCGATCACAGCCAAAACGAAAATCATCGCCAACAATTAAATGCTTTATAGACAAACCTTCGACCAGCACCTGATGAATAAACTCGCTGGCGGTCAAATTGCGCAACACGCGATTAAACTGCAAACACACAACTCGATCTATACCAAGCTCGAGCAAGGCGTCAATCTTTTCGCGCAAGCGCATCAGTCGCGCCGGCGCCTTTTCACCAGAGAAATATTCCTGTGGCTGCGGCTCAAACGTCATTACTACGGAGGGTAATCCCAACATTGCTGCGGTTGCTTTAACTTGCTGCAAAATAGCCTGATGACCAAGATGAACGCCGTCGAAGGAACCAATGGTTACTACCGATCTCTGATTGTATGATTGCAGGTTGTGCAATCCACGAATAAAGGTCACTTTGCCCTGATCTGTAGCCAACGTCATCACTCTCTAAATAAGGCTTTGAGTATACCTAGCAACGCGCCGAAAGGTAAGGGATAGCGCCAGATTGGTGCACTGAATTTTGGGGTGCGCAGCGAGGTCAGTAGAGAGATTAATGGCGAGGTTAAAAAAGAGCCGAATAGCGGGCTGATTTCAAGGGATTACTCAGCGTCGTTATTTGTTGTCGCTTTGGCCGGCCCACGCATATCCGCAATACCAAAACCGGTGGCCATTAAGCAGCCTGCATAGGCCACAAATCCAGCTGTACAGAGCCCGACAAGATTGCCACTGCGCTGCCACCATGGCAGTTGCTGCCAGACAGTTTGGTTGAGTACATCGAGCCAATCGGCAACCACCATCAGCACCAACACCATCAATACAACAGAGCCAATTAACCGACCAGCAAACTTTAGCCACTGTCCAGATGGGCTATAGATGCCGTTCTTGCGCAGGAATATAAATAGCAGCCCAGCATTTAGAAAGGCCGAGACTGAAGTTGCCGTCGCCAGACCCACATGCCCAATCTGCCAGTAATAGTGCAGCGGCACCACAAACAGCAAGTTGAGCACCATATTAGATAGCATAGCAATCACGCCAATACGCACTGGCGTGCGCATATCCTGACGAGCGAAAAACCCCGGGGCCAATACCTTGATCAACATAAATGCCACCAAACCTATAGCATAGGCGCGAAGACTCAGTGTCGCCATAGACATATCCCGTGCTGTCATCACGTCACCATAGTAAAACAGCGTGACCAGAATGGGTTCTGCCAACAGAGTTAGTGCAACTGCAGCAGGGACTGCGATAATCAGCACCACCTTTAGCGCCCAGTCCAATGTCTCCGAATAGGCCTGTTGAGAGTCCGCCGCATGATGGCGAGAGAGATTGGGCAGAATAACCGTGGCAATAGCCACCGCAAACACTCCTAGAGGCAGCTCCGCGAGCCGGTCAGAGTAATATAGCCAGGACACGCTGCCGGTCGGCAGAAAGGTTGCCAGCATAGTATCCAGCAATAGATTTATCTGGCTGACAGACACACCAAAAATTGCTGGCCCCATCAGCGCCAGAATTTTACGTACACCTGCATCCTGCCAGTCCACCTTGGGCCGAGGCAACATATGAATACGCTGCAAAAATGGTAGCTGGAACATCAACTGCACAACCCCTGCAGCGAAGACACCCCAGGCAAGCGCAAAGGCTGGCTGATCAAATAATGGCGCAGCAACTAATGCCGCTGTAATCAAGGTGACATTGAGCAGCAGCGGGGTAAACGCCGGTACCGCAAAGCGGTCATAGCTATTGAGGATTCCCCCCGCTAAACCTGTCATCGAAATAAACAATAAATAAGGAAATGTAATACGCAGCATATCGGCGGTGGCTGCAAACTTATCAGGCTCATCAAAAAACCACTTAGGGGCAAATATGGCCGCCATCACAGGTGAAGCTACGATAATAACTAGGGTTAGCCCCAGCAGCGTAATACCCAAGGTGCCAGTGACGCGATTGACCAGTTCCTTTACTGCCGCCTGACTGCCTTTCTCTCTGTACTCACCTAAGATGGGCACGAATGCTTGAGCAAATGCGCCTTCGGCAAATAATCGGCGGAAAAAATTGGGGATTTTAAAGGCGACAAAGAATACATCGGCAAAGGCATCAGCACCTATAACTCGTGCAAAGACAACATCTCTAGCCAGACCCATAACCCGCGACAGCATGGTAAAAAAGCTCACCACGCCACTAGAACGCAAAAGACCGCTGTCTTTTGTTCTAGGCTCTCGCTGCGCTGGTTCCTGAGACAAAAACTTAACCTTTACCCGACCGATAAGTAATGCAGTTTACCCACCTGCATCCCCCTGGCCAAGTGAATCTCTAAATCTGCCACAACTATCGCAGAGACTGCTGAATTTACCCTTAGAATTGGGTTGAATGTCATAACTAAACCCTGTATATTTCCGCGCCTTCAGTGTGACCCAATTTAGAGAGGAATATTTAGGTGGCAAATTCAGTACAAGCTAAAAAACGCGCACGCCAGAACGAGAAACGCCGCCAGCATAATGCCAGCCTGCGCTCAATGGTTCGCACTTATATCAAAAAAGTTGATGCAGCGATCGCTTCTGGTGACCATGCTACTGCACAGGAAGCCTACAACGGGTCTGTACCAGTACTTGATCGCATGGCCGATAAGGGCATTTTGCACAAAAATAAAGCCGCTCGTCATAAGAGCCGCTTGAATGCTCAAGTTAAGGCACTGGCAAAGTAATTTGACAGTGACGAAAAAAAACCGGCTCACGCCGGTTTTTTTATGCCTGCTAGTTTTGTACCTAAGGCCCTTGAAGCTAGCCTGCAAACACTTTTACCGGCACACCATTTAGCGCTGCATTGCCACTGAGCTGGTCAATCAGCTTGTTATCAGTAATATCATTGCAGCTCACACCACCTTGCTCAGACGCGATAGCCAAGTTAACGCCTTTGCGCTGATGCCCCCAACCATGGGGTAAGCTGACAACACCCGGCATAAGCTCATCGCTGGCCAATACCTCAGTCACCACTTCCCCCACCCTAGATTGAATTCTCACCTGACTGCCATGCTCTATTTGCCGTGCACGCAGATCATCCGGATGCATCAAAAGCTGCCAGCGTGGCTTGCCCTTTACCAGTCGGTGGGAGTTATGCATCCAGGAGTTGTTACTGCGAATATGGCGACGACCAATCATTAACAGCTCATCGACATCTGTCTTGGGCTCTGTCTCTGCCAATCTAGCGATATCCTGCAAAAAATAGTTATCCAGCAACTTAATCATGCCCGAATCTGTACATAGCCTGTCAATCAAACTGGGCACCAGAGGCCCCAGATCAATACCATGTGGCTGCTGCTTTATTTTATCCAGCGTAAGCGCCAACTCATGTCCGGCGGCAGCACCGTAGGGCCCCCGCTGCACCCCTAAGTCAATCAGCTTATCGGGTGACGGCAGCGGTTTTGCTTCAGTCCCTTTGCACTGGGCTAAAGCCACAGACAGGCCATTAAATATTTCCCAGTCATGGAGCGCATCCTGAGGTGGCTCAAAGACCGGCTCATTAAAGCGCGCCGTGTTATGCACTGCTAAACGCAGAAAGGCTAAATCATAATGATCGTGTTCTAGGGCACTGGTGGGCGGCAAAATAATGTCGGCGTGTCGTGTTGTCTCATTGATATAAAAATCAATCGCCACCATAAAGTCGAGGCCAGACAGCGCAGCATCCATCTGCTGGCCATTGGGCGCCGACAGCACCGGGTTACCGGCTATAGTTACCAGAGCGCGATACTGGCCTTCACCTTCCGTTAATATCTCTTCGGCCAGCACGGCACTGGGCAGCTCACCGGCAAATTCAGGCAACCCACTGACACGACTGCGCCATGCGTCGAAGTGCCCAGAGCCAGATTCCCCCGGTTTCACATAACCAAAGGCAGGCGAAGCGGCTAGCGCCCCGCCGCGCACATCCAAAGAATTGGTCAGAATATTAATAATCTGGATAGCCCACTGACAGAGAGCCCCATAGACCTGCACAGAGACTCCCATGCGACCATAACAAACTGCACCCTCAATAGTGGCCATATCTCTGGCCAGCTGACGAATCTGCTCTGCAGCTATACCTGTGTGCTGCGCTGCTAACTCTGGCGTAAACAGTTGGCAGGCGGCCTGCACCTCATTGAGCCCGTCTAACAAGTCAGTTAGATGCCCGGTATTTACCAAATTTTCAGTAAATAATGTCTGGATCATGGCCATCAATAAAAAGGCATCAGTACCCGGACGAATAAATAGGTGCTGATCGGCAATCGCTGCGGTTTCTGTGCGCCGCGGATCAATAACCACAAAGCGGCCACCGCGCTGCTGAATAGCCTTTAAACGCTTCGGCACATCGGGCACAGTCATCAAACTGCCATTGGAGGCCAGCGGATTACCGCCAATAATCAGCATATATTGGGTGTGATCTATATCGGGAATTGGAATAAGAGACTGATGGCCATACATACTGTAACAGGCCAGATGCAGCGGCAATTGATCTAGAGATGTGGCCGAGAAGTTACTCTTCGAACCCAGTGCTTTGCGGAAAATACCGCTGTGGGTCATGCTGCCGTAGTTATGCACATTGGGGTTGCCCGCATAGATAGCTACAGTATCAGCACCATAGCGCTGCTGTACCCCCACTAGCTTTTCAGCCACAGTACTGAACGCTTCATCCCAGCTGATTTGCACCCATTGATCACCCTCGCGCTTGACCGGATAGCGCAGACGATCAGGGTCGGTGTAAATGTCCTCCATGGCGGTGCCCTTGGGACAGATATAACCACGACTTAGGGGATCATTTTTATCACCCTTGATCGACAGCACCTGCTCTCCCTGAGTTTTTATTTCAAGGCCGCAGATAGCTTCGCATAGATTGCAGGCACGGTAATGAGTTTTGACTTTAGCAGGCATCTTCTACTCTCCGGTATTTAGTGCTATCTGATAGTAACCGAAACAGGGAGAGATTGGACGGGTATGTTTGTGGCTGGTTGGTATTGAGATTTGTGCATGTTTAACGGCACAGCGTGCAAAGCCGGTCATCCTAAGCGCAGCGAAGGACCTAATCAATATCAGATACTAACAACCAAATTATCACGATGAATCAACTCATCATCTTCGCGGTAACCAAGAATATCTGCAATCGACTCGGTACTCTGCCCCTTGATACGAGAGGCTTCATCTGAATTGTAGTTAACCAAACCCCGAGCAATTTCAGTGCCATCGCTGTCGACACAGCTAACCAACTCACCGCGAGTAAAGGTACCAATAACTCGGCTAACACCAACCGCCAGTAAACTGCGGCCCTGCTCAGTTAATACCTTGACCGCGCCGGCATCCAGCACCAGCTGACCTTTCACTTGCAAGTGACCAACCAACCACTGCTTGCGCGCAGCCAGGGGCTTTTGGTCGGCAGATAGCAAGGTACCCACATCATTGCCTGCGGCGATGGCATGCAAAATATTCTCATTACGCCCACCAGCGATGACCGTATTGCAGCCAGAGCGAGCAGCAAGTCTAGCCGCCTGTAACTTGGTCACCATACCCCCACGACCCAGGGTGCCACTACTGCCACCAGCCAATGCATCGAGAGAAGAATCTGTCGCCATTGCCTCGGTAATCAATGTGGCATTGGCATCAGTATCTGGATTAGCACTATAGAGGCCATCTTTATCGGTAAGAATCACCAACATATCTGCATCGATTAAATTCGCGACCAGTGCAGCTAGGCTATCGTTATCGCCAAAGCGAATTTCATCGGTAACTACAGTATCGTTTTCATTAACGATGGGGACAACATTGAGGCTGAGCAAAGTTTGCAGAACGCCACGCGCATTTAAATAGCGCTGGCGACTGGCCATATCGTCATGGTCGAGGAGAATCTGCGCTGTGTGTCGATCGAAGCGCTGAAAGCTACTCTCATAAGCTTGAATAAGTCCCATCTGGCCCACTGCAGCGGCCGCCTGAAGTTCATGGATACTCTCGGGCCGCTGCTGCCAGTCAAGGCGCACAATACCCTCGGCGATAGCCCCTGAAGAAACTAGCACGACCTCTTTACCCTGAGTCATCAACTCGGCGATCTGATTGACCCAGCCGTCGATGGCAGCGCGATCCAGACCAGCACCATCATTGGTGAGCAGAGCGCTACCAATCTTGATAACCCAGCGTTTGGCATCCTTAGCGATTTGTCTGTTCATTTATAGCTACTCCCTATAGGCTATTCTGCATCGACTATTCTGCGTAAACCACTTCCATATCGTGGTCGTCATCATCTTCATCGTCGTTATCTTCAATCACCTGCTTACGCGCGTTGCGGCGACTGTCTGCCAATTCTTGAATACGGTCGCGGGCCTGTGCCTGAATCTCTACACGACGCTCTTCAGCCTGTTCTGCTAGTTCAGGGTCTGCTTTCTCTTCTTCACGATGGCCATCAATATAATCCATAATGGCCGCACAGAGCGCTTTGGTGCCCTGAGATGCCAAACCAGAAATTCTAAATACCGGGCCCTGCCAATCAAGATGATCAACCACCTCTTGGCAGCGAGCATCCATTTCATCTTCCGGAAGCAGATCGACTTTATTAAGAATCAACCAGCGGTCGCCCTCAGCCAAGGTCGGACTAAACTTCGCCAGTTCTTGCTCAATTACCTGAGCATTTTCACCTGGCGTACTGATGTCGAAAGGCATCATATCAACCAGATGTAACAGCAAACGCGTTCTGGTTAAATGCTTTAAAAAGCGAATACCCAGACCGGCACCTTCTGAAGCACCTTCGATCAAACCGGGAATATCCGCAACCACAAAGCTCTTGTCGCCACTCATACCCACCACACCCAGATTGGGCACCAGAGTAGTAAAGGGGTAATCGGCAACTTTGGGCCGCGCGGCAGATACTGAGCGGATAAAGGTGGACTTGCCCGCATTGGGTAAACCCAGTAGGCCTACATCCGCAAGCACTTTTAGCTCAAGCTTAATCTCGCGAACCTCGCCCTCCTGACCTGGGGATGTTTGCCGTGGTGCGCGGTTGGTGCTCGATTTATATCTGGTGTTACCCAGGCCGTGAAATCCACCCTGTGCAATTTTTAACTCCTGCCCTATCTCGGTAATATCACCCAGCACATCACCCGTTTCATCGTCAAGCACAGTGGTACCAATAGGAACCTGCAGCACAAGATGTTCACCGCCACGACCGGTACATTCAGCACTACTGCCCTGCTGACCGCTCTCGGCTTTAAAGTTGCGCGTGTAGCGAAAGTCGATCAGGGTATTTAGCCCCTCGGCACCGACCAGAAAAACACTGCCGCCATCACCCCCATCGCCACCATCTGGGCCGCCTTTAGGAATGTATTTTTCACGGCGAAAACTCAGACAGCCATTGCCGCCTTTGCCTGCGTGTACCTTAATAGTTGCTTCGTCGACAAATTTCATGGGGGTAGTTTACAGTTGCTAGTGGGGTTGTGTCATTGTGGGTTTAAAACCCATAACGATTTGTAGGATGGCTTTACAGCTAAAATCATCGCCCATAAAAAAAGCCCCGCGTAGGGGCTTTTTAAATCGAAGGGTAAAAGTTACGCGGTTACCACTTCTGCATATTTGCGATTCAACGGGCCTTTCTGCACAAACTGCACAGTGCCAGTCGATGTTGCAAATAATGTGTGATCTTTACCAATGCCTACGCCGTTGCCTGGGTGGAATTTGGTTCCACGCTGACGAACAATAATACCGCCTGCATTAATTGACTGGCCGCCATACACCTTAACACCAAGGCGTTTGCTTTCTGAATCGCGACCGTTTCTAGTACTACCACCAGCTTTTTTGTGAGCCATTGCTA
>ERZ1046568.680-NODE-680-length-27048-cov-6.779832_pt1 | contig 27048 bp, 21 predicted proteins | sample MGYA00383092_ERZ1046568 | MGnify/ENA primary metagenome ERZ1046568 (study PRJEB29581, sample SAMEA5548362) | metagenome | biome: marine; feature: coastal; material: water | depth 1 m | study: Short-term variability in the microbial, nano- and picoplankton dynamics... | reverse complement strand
AGACAAAGATCACTTTGTACACGTTTCAGGATTAATCGACGAAGTACGCGAAGGTGATACAGTTGAATTCGAATTAGAAGAAGGTAAAAAAGGCTTAAACGCTGTTAAGGTGAAAGTCGTATAAGAATATTTTTTTAATTTTTGAAAGCCCGTTTTGGTTCAACCGAAATGGGCTTTTTTCATTTTAGTCAATTTCGGCAATAAAAACTTATTCAAATTGTTAAACTGACATGTTACATTTTACTAAGTACTTAAATAATCCAAAAAACGAGTGGGGAACCTTCGTGCATGGCGCCAGGGGTAGTAGTGCAATTTGGCACAAACAAATACGACAATTTTAAAAAGACTTCAATGTATTACTAATCGACTTACGAGATCATGGCCAGTCTAAAACACCTTTTTCTAGTAGATTAAAGCGGTATACTTTCACCCAAATAAGTGACGAAATAATAGACGTATTAGTCCATTTAAAAATTAAGGCTAGCCATTTCATCGGCATCTCTTTGGGAACCATACTCATTCGCGAAATTTACGAGCGTTACCCTAATAAAGTAATCAGTCTGATCATGGGAGGAGCCGTTATGAAAATCAATGTCAGAGGACAAATTTTAATGCGAGTCGGAAACCTTTTTAAGTCCGTGATTCCGTAATTAGCTCTTTATAAATTCTTCGCATTCATTATTATGCCAAAGAAAAAGCATCGTGAGTCAAGCAATTTATTTATCAATGAAACCCCGAAGCTGTGTCAAAAAGAATTTAAAAGATGGTTTACTCTGGTATCTCAGGTGAATCCGCTGTTAAAATTCTTTCGATTCAATGAAGCTAAAGTGCCAACGCTTTATATTATGGATTCGGAAGATTATATGTTCTTGCTATTCATTTCTAAATTAGTTTCTGATCATACAACCGCGGAGTTATCCATTATCTCAAACTGCGGACATGCAGTAAATGTTGAATCTCCCACGATTTTCAACAATACTGTTATCCGATTTTTAAAGCTGACATAAAAACGGCCTCCAAAATTGGAAGCCGTAACATTAAATCTATTTTGAGTGGGTTTTTAATTCCCTTCTTTATCGAAAGAGTTCGTTGAGTTGTTGATGATTTTCACATCACCACCAAAAGAGATTACTTTAAACTCAGTTCGTCTGTTCTTCTCTTGTTCTTCCTCTGAACAATCTGATTTCACATTCCCTTCGCAAGCACAATCGTTCAACAATTTCGATTCACCATAACCTTTGCCATAAATTCTATCTGGATTATCTATTTTGCTTTTGATATAATTTGCCGATGCCTTTGCTCTTCGGTCTGATAATTTTTCATTGTATGCTATACTAGCTCTGCAATCTGTGTGCGACCCAAGTTCAACTTCCATCGACGGATACTTATTCATAATTTGAACTATTTTATCCAGTTCTATTTTCGCGTCAGGACGAATATCATATTTTTTTAAAATCTACGTTGTAACTTCGTGGTGATGATTCCTTTCAGGTATATTCTTGTTTTTTCAATCCTGTATTTGGGTTGGTCTCAACAAATTAATGCCCAAGAATCAAACTTTCGTCGATTTAAGATTGCCACGAACGACCAGGTGAAAATCGACTCAATGGTTGTTGCACCAAATACTTTGGAGCTGTATTGTGGGACAATCAGACTCACCTTAGATCAGTATTCATTTATCAACCGAACGAATGAAATAACCGTCTTGACCAATTGTTCCGACTCAATATCAATTCAATACCGAGTTTTACCCTTGCGTCTAGAAACCAACTTTCAAAAACGCGATAGCTCAGTTTTGTATCTCGATTACACCAACGATAGGAACAAATTTTTAATTAAAAACATCCCGACGAATGCAGATATTTTTGGAGGAAGTGCGCTCAACAAATCCGGTTCTATTTCTCGTGGAATTACCTTCGGAAACAATCAAAACCTAGGTGTCAACTCTTCTCTAAATTTGGAGCTTTCAGGTGAAATAGCGCCCAACTTAAAAATGTTGGCCGTTGTTTCTGACAACAATCTTCCCATTCAACCCGATGGAAATACGAATCAATTAAGGGAATTTGATCAAGTGTTTATTCAAATATACAACGATAGATTAAAGCTTATTGCGGGTGATTTTTGGCTTCGAAAACCCAAAGGATATTTCGCAAATTACACCAAACGTGCACAGGGATTGACCTTTGAAAATCGGTGGGAATTATCAGAAGGGAGGTCGTGGAAAACGCAAATCAGTGGTGCCCTTTCTCGTGGGAAATTCAATCGCCAAATCATTCAAGGAACAGAAGGGAATCAGGGTCCATATCGATTAATCGGCACCGTCAACGAACCTTTTATCATAGTGCTTTCAGGAACTGAACAAGTTTTTATCGATGGTAAATTATTGGAGCGTGGACAGGAATTTGATTATACGATAAACTACAATACTTCAGAGGTGGTTTTCACCAGTAGAAATCAAATCACAAAGGATTCCAGAATTGTCGTTGAATTTCAATATTCTGACCAAAATTACGCACGATCTATATTGCAGAATTCCACTACCTACTCCAGCAAAAATTTCGAGTTTTGGATCAATGCCTATTCGGAACAAGACGCAAAAAATCAGTCACTTCAGCAAGAACTATCGCAAAGTCAAAAAAACCTCCTTTCGACCATTGGCGATAGCCTGATTTTAGCAAGAACGTCTAGTATTGATTCCGTAGGATTCCTGGATAATCAAGTGCAGTATTTACTTAAGGATTCCTTGGGATATGACAGCATTTTAGTATTTTCAGTAGATCAAAATTTGGCTGTTTACAAAGCCGTTTTTCAATTGGTGGGACAAGGAAATGGAGATTACATTTTAGACAATTTCAATGCCTTAGGTCGTGTTTACAAGTGGGTAGCTCCAGTGGCAGGTGTATCACAAGGAAACTATGCTCCTTCGCGTTTTCTTGTTGCCCCTAAAAAGCAGCAATTGGCGGCCAGTGGTTTTTCGTACAAAATCAATAGCAAATGGACAATAGAAAATGAAGCTGCATTAAGTGTTTACGATGTCAATACGTTTTCGAAAGAAGATGCCCAAGATGACAAAGGATTCTCCAATCGATTCAAAATCGTTGGTATTCAACCTATTGGAAAAGACTCTATCCCAAATTGGCAAATGGAAACGAAGGGTGAAGTCGAGTTTCTGCAAAAGTATTTCAAACCAATTCAGCAATACAGGGCTGTTGAATTTGATCGCGATTGGAACACCCGAAATCAGAGTTTTGAAGGCGATCAATTGTACATCACTGCAGCTGAAAAATTCATCAATAAAAAATATGGTTTTATTAATGTGGAAGCCCAAAGATTTTCGGTCGGACAAGATTTTGAAGGAAACAAGGCTCAACTGAATGGAAAGTGGAAGCAGAATGGATTTCAGGCGTATTGGCGCGGAAGTATACTCTCTTCGGATGCCTTAGGAAAGAATGATTACCTCCGTCACAAGGTCGATTTGTCGCAGAAAATTGGAAAAATCCGCATCGGTTACAAAGACGATCATGAGCGCAATGTTTTCAGAAATACGATTCCCTTAGAGAAAAACAGTTATCAATTTTTCGATTATCAATTCTATCTGGCGAGTGGCGATTCTACCAAAAATGATTTCAAGGTTTTTTACCGCGAACGATATGATTTGTTGTCAGATTCTACCCGATTAATCGAAGCGGCAAAAGCCACAACTGTTGGTGGAGAAATCACTTTTCGAAATTTAAAAAACCAGCGTTTGAACATCGTAACGAGTTATCGCGAATTAGAGATTAAAGATCCAAGCTTGATCAATCAAACTCCTGAAAATTCACTTTTGGGAAGGATTGATTATGAACTAAGAGCTTTCAAAAATGCTTTGACATTCAGCACTTTTTATGAAGCGGGTTCTGGCTTGGAATTGAAAAGAGAATTTCTGTACATCAAACTAAATGACGGTCAAGGTGTGTATACTTGGATAGATTACAACAACGATGGAATTAAAGATTTAAATGAATTTGAGATTGCCCAATTTGTGGATCAAGCTAGTTACATTCGTGTATTCACGCCGAGCAATGAATATGTAAAGACCTTCTCCAACGAGTTAAATCAAAGTATTTTTCTTCGTCCGGAAAGGATTTGGTCAACGAAAAAAGGAGTCCGAAAAATACTGGCAAAATTCTCCGATCAAACTCGTTTTCGGGTTAAGAAAAAAACAACCGGATTGGCCGGTTTCGACGCCTTCAACCCGATTGACGGAAGAGTTGGAGATACGAACTTAATTTCCACTTCCACTAGTTTGAGAAACTCCTTGTTCTTCAACCGAACCTCCAATATTTTTGCAGCGGAATATGATTTTCAAGACATTCAATCCAAATCTCTTTTGGCCAGTGGTTTCGATGCACGATCCAATACCTTCAATCAACTAAAAGGACGATTAAATATATCTAAAATTTTCTCGATAGAATATGCCTATCAACGCGGAAATAAGTTGGTGGAAGCCGATTATACAGCTGGCCGAAATTATGATTTAAACTACTTTTTTCACGCTCCATCGTTCAGTTATCAACCCAATACGAAATTCAGAATTAGTCTCGACGGAAAATATACAGAGAAGAAAAATGGCATTGATCTTGGTGGTCAAAACGCGTATTTAGGTGAAATTGGGACGAGCTTAAAATACAACCAAAGCGAAAAAGGAAGTTTGCAAGCCAATTTCAAAACGGTAAATGTTACCTATCAATCTGACCCAAATAATGCGCTCGGTTTTGAGATGCTAGAAGGACTGAAACCAGGAGTAAATTACACCTGGACAGCTGGTTATCAGCGGTCCATTTCAAAAAAATTACAAATTTCCATTCAATATAATGGGCGTAAGTCTGAATTAAACAAAGTGATACATTCAGGCGGTATGGAGATGAGAGCCTTTTTTTAATTGAAAGGAATCGCTCCCTTGTAAGTCCAACTGCCTTGACAAAAGGTTCTGTAGCATTGATTAAAAAGAGTCTCGTTACACAGGCGAAGAATAGAATATCAGCAATTTAAAAATGCAGAAAAGTTAGAAAATCAAAAAAATAATTTAGTTTTGAATTAACAGGAAACCCCAACTAAGAAAAAGTCCACTTTAGTTTGAAGACATACAACACTACCTATTTCTTGATATAGACATTGGGTAAAGAGTAAGTGGTTGCCTTAGACTTTAAAATTACAGAAAAAAATGCTGCTGAAGTTTATGGTAAATACCATTATCTTTTTGTAAAGAAGGCTATACTTGCTGATCAAATTCTTGATGGCAAGAAATTTAAAAAGTCAACGACCCGGTCCGATTATTACTATAAAGCCAGAACCGTATTTATGGCAATTTTGGGAATTGCTGCAATATTGATTCTTTTCTCTATAAGAAAGATAATAAAGGAAAGAAAGGAGTAATGGTTAGGAGGGCTGTTTTACTGAAGAGCCCTTTTAACATATATTTTAAGCACAAAAGTCTAAATAAATAAGGGAGTTAGCTTTATAAACATTCAAGAAATTTGACGAAAAATGGTCGAAAAATAATTAATGCAACAATACCCCCGTTGCATCGTCCTTGATATAAATATATGAGTACCTCGCTAGCAATGCCGAAGACTATGTTTCTGCCTGCAGCTTCTCTGCATTCTCCGCCATTTTCAGAGCATCCATCATTTCTTGCATATCTCCATTCATAAACGAACTTAGATTGTACATCGTTTTGTTGATGCGGTGATCGGTGATTCTTCCTTGAGGGTAGTTGTACGTTCTGATTTTTGCTGAACGATCACCTGAACTCACCAAAGTTTTTCTATGTGCTGAGCGTTCTTCGTTAATTCTATCCAGCTCCATTTGATACAATCTTGATCGTAAAACTGTTGTCGCTTTTTCCAAGTTTTTGTGCTGTGAACGACCATCTTGACATTCAACGACCAAACCAGTTGGTATGTGGGTCAAACGAATCGCAGACTCTGTCTTATTGACGTGCTGACCACCCGCACCCGATGCACGGAAAGTATCTCGACGAACGTCTGTTGCCATGTTCAATTCCACATCCACCTCTTCTGCTTCGGGTAAAACAGCAACTGTAATTGCTGAAGTATGAACACGACCTTGTGATTCTGTTTCAGGAACACGTTGTACACGATGTACACCAGATTCAAATTTGAGATTTCCATAAATGGCATCACCCGTAACTTCGCAAGCAATTTCTTTAAATCCTGAAGTAGTCCCTGGCGATGAGTTAATGATTTCATATTGCCAACCACGCTCTTTGAAAAACATGGTGTACATTCTAAAAACATCTTCCACGAAAATACAAGCTTCGTCACCACCGGTTCCCGCTCTAAATTCCATGATGGCATTTTTATCATCTTCGGGATCTTTCGGGATCAACATAAACTTGATTTCTTCCTCCATCTCTGGACGAATATTTTCCAATTCGTCGATTTCTCCTTTGGCCATGTCACGCATTTCAGGATCTTTTTCTTCGGCCAACAAGGCTTTTGCAGAGACTAAATTGTCGAGTATGTTTTTGTATTTGAAATAGATTTTATCCATCTCCTCCAAATCCTTGTACTCCTTACTGAGCTTTACATAGCGGGGCATATCCGCAATAATATCAGGATCGGTGATTTGCGTTCCAACCTCTATAAAACGGTAATGGATAGCCTCTAATTTTTGAAGTAAATCGTTCATTTATTTTGGATTTTGGATGTTGGCCACTTCGCTGAAGCGAAGTGGCCAACATCCAACTAATATGTGAATTCCCCATAAGGAGATATAATCGTTAATTTATTGCCTTCGTTTTTCTCTACACGACCAACAATTTGTGCATCTATATTGAAGGATTTTGAGATGTCTATTATGGATTGAGCTACTTCTTTTGGAACGTAAATTTCCATTCGATGTCCCATATTGAAAACCTTGTACATTTCTTTCCAATCCGTGTTCGACTCTTCTTGAATCAACTTGAAAAGTGGTGGAATCGGGAACATATTGTCCTTGATCACGTGCACGTCTTTCACGAAGTGCAGAACTTTCGTTTGGGCACCACCTGAACAATGTACCATTCCATGAATTTCAGAACGATGATTGTCTAATATTTTCTTGATAACTGGCGCGTAAGTGCGTGTTGGAGAAAGCACCAATTTCCCTGCATTGATAGGACTTCCTTTGACCTCATCTGTTAATTCTTTCGTTCCAGAATACACCAAATCAGAAGGAACAGCGGGGTCAAAACTTTCAGGAAAATCATTCGCTAACGTTTTAGAAAAAACATCATGTCGAGCAGATGTCAATCCGTTGCTTCCCATTCCACCGTTGTATTCTTTCTCGTATGACGCTTGACCAAAAGAAGCTAAACCAACGATAACATCTCCATCCTGAATGTTATGATTAGATACCACATTCGATCGTTTCATGCGACAAACAACAGTCGAATCAACTATGATCGTTCGCACCAAATCACCAACATCTGCAGTCTCTCCACCAGTTGATTGAATGCCAATTCCTTGCGAACGCAAATCAGCTAAAAGTTCTTCTGTTCCGTTAATGATTTCAGAAATAACTTCACCCGTAATCAAACCTTTATTTCGTCCGATTGTAGAAGAAAGTAGAATATTATCCGTGGCTCCAACGCAAAGCAAATCATCGATATTCATGATCAATGCATCTTGCGCAATACCTTTCCAAACAGAAACATCGCCCGTTGTTTTCCAATACATGTAGGCTAAGGCAGATTTCGTTCCAGCTCCATCGGCATGCATTACGACACAATAATCTTCATCGCCTGTCAACGAATCCGGAACTACTTTACAAAAAGCTTGCGGAAACAAGCCTTTGTCGATGTTTTTTATGGCGTTGTGAACTTCCTCTTTACCTGCGGAAACTCCTCGAAGTTGATAGCGTATATCAGACATTGATTTGCGATTTTTGATTGCGCTCGCAAAGATAAGATATTTTGAGTTCGAATAACTTGCGAAAAGTTCGAATCTTTAATTCGTATTAGTAATAATATTTACATTTTCCTCGTTCAACATCCCATCGACATAAATTTTATTTTCATAGAGCATTTTGAACACTCCTTTGGTGAAAACCGCTGGAACTTCACGTCTCAATCCAAGATCAATGAAATTGAGTTGTATCCAATCGACTGTTCCTGGTTTATTGGATTCGCTTTTTTCATTTTCGTTTTTGCAATCCAAATACATGCACGATATTTCTTCCATTTCGGCATTCTTTGCCTATTTATAGGTTTAAATACATGCGAACGATTATTGAACAATCAGTTTTTTGCGTAGTTGATTATTTCCCTCGGAAACTTCGACAAAATAAGCTCCTTTTTTCATCAAGTGAACCTCTACCTTCCCGGCCATTTTTGTGTTTATTTTGAGCTGTGAATAAACTGTTTGTCCTAGTAAATTTATTATTCTTAAATCAACTTGATTTTGGTGACTTATAAAATTAGTAAGGGTGAAATTTCCATTGCTGGGGTTTGGAAAAACATCAAAAGAAAGAGGTGTAGTTTCTTCCTCTAAACCAAGATTGCATACTTCAAAAACAACTGCTTTACTGGTGTCTGTTTCGCAGCCTAAAAAGTCGGTAGTTGTCACTGAATAATTTCCCGTTTGTGTTACATTAATTGTTGCAGAAGTATCTCCCGTTGACCAAGAATACGAGTTGGCCGGATTAATAGCTGTTAGTGTTATGGTATCGCCAACGCACGCCGTATCATTTGGCGCCGCAATAATCTGATTCAATTGAGCAACTTGCGTAATGATCAATGTGTTTGGGCAAGGCGCTCCGATGGTTGACGGATTACTTGCTATGACGCGTACTTTATAGAGAAACCCAAAATTAGTATTTGCTGGAATGGTCGCCAGAATAAAACCAAGGTTAAAAGGTGCTGATCCTATATTGATTGGCGTGGTGAATTGACCAAAAGCATTCGAAAGTTGAGCGGTAAAAACATTGCCTGGAGCAAATGTTCCTGTAGCAGAAAATGGCACTAAGACATTGCCGCCAGCACAAGTTGATAATTGTAAAATAGTATCCGTTGTAATTGTATTTTGAGCGCTCAAGTTATTCGCAAACAAGAGGATCGTAACTATTCTAATCCATTTTTTCATATACAATAGTATGGTTTTTTTGCCACGAATTAAATAACCTTCATTTTTTTCATCAAAAAAGTAGCGTTTTTGTTTTTACAAATTCCTTCGCGAAGCCTGTAATCAAAATACAAATCATTGTCTACTACTTCCACTTCGAAACACTTGTTGGTTAATTGATTTGGGAATTCAGCCGTTGTATCACATACTTTTAAATCGTGGGTAGCTAAGGCACCTATAGCATTTTTTGAAATTATTTTCTTAACGACTTCCACTGTTCCCGTTCGTTTGTCATCCGAGTTTGTACCTCGCAAAATTTCATCCAAAAGTACAAAAGTTAGTCGTTTATCGGCGGCATCCATCACTTCTTTCAATCGCTTCACTTCGGCGAAAAAGAACGATTCGTTATCGTCCAAAGAATCAGAAACACGCATGGAAACGTATACGGGAATAGCGTGAATATTTACTTTAGAAGCGCAAATCGGAGCGCCAATTCCTCCAAGTACCATGTTCACGCCCAAGCTTCTTAAAAACGTACTTTTACCAGACATATTGGAACCTGTGAGAATAATAAAATTTTCTTTTTCAAAACTCACATCGCTCCTCACTCGTTGGTTCTTTCCCAAAAGTGGATGGCCGAGATTCTCAAACTGAATGATGTGTTCTTCATTTAAATCAGGGAACACAAAATCTGGATTATTGTAACTCAAATTGGCAAAAGAAATAAGGGCTTCAAATTCTCCGATTACCTGAATCCAAATCATCACATCTTCCCCATTTTGCTTTTTCCATTTGGTTAAATTTCTCATGGTATGCAGATGATACATGAAAAAACCGTTCATCACAACCATGCCCGCTGGATTTAAAATATTGTCCAATTGTCCGAACAATTGAGATAATCGATTCATTTCTGAACTAGCCGAAACCTTCTTTTTTGTGAGACGAATTTGCAAATCAACTAATGCCTTTGAGTCGAATTTTTTACTCTCAATTTTAGCCAAAATCTCACTATAATTTTTCAGCGTACGATCTATGTTTGTAGACTGAACGAGTTCCATTTTGATAGCCTTTAGATTACGAACGACCAAGCCGAGGTTGATTAGAAAAAGATAAAAACATTTATCGCCAATACCAGCTTCGAAAATGATATTGTAGGTCGTTAAGCCAATAAAAATGACGGGCAAAATATACGAGGCAAGGTCATAATATTTAGGAATATGCTGGATCTTTGACTTCATCCATTTTGCCATATTCTCATGAATTTCCCTATTGTCAGGTTTAACTTTAGACTGTGCCGAAACAGCTTGTCTCCATGGTAAATCTTCCGCCAATTCATGTACAGCGGTTTGAGTACTCAAAATGGATTGTTTGGATTTCAAGGACAATAAATTGGTCGCCAAAATCTGTTTCCCGATAAAGGTTTCCGTTCTGTTTAGCGTCTGAAAAAGTGACCGTGGTCCGAAAAAATCCAAATCAAAAGAATAGGGATGTGTTGGATCGATAAATTCACTCCCATCGGCAAACGGTAGCGCGTTTTTTTCTAGAAAATCAATTTCATTTTTATTAATTTCCATTAAAGCTTTGTTAAACTCATTTTTGGTCGAAAGTTGATTGTACAAACGAACCAAGAAAACAAATCCGACAAAAAAGACGCCAATTAACGCTAAAGTTACATTCGTCCGCGTTTGAAAATAAAAATAGACCAAAATCAACAAGGTGGCAAAAGTGACCAAGCGACCCATGCTAACGATGCGCGATTTTTTACTTAAAGCGTTGAATTCCTCCGTATGTTCGGCAAGAAATTTAGAATATGTTTGTTGGGGCATGATAGAGAATTCGTTTGGTCAATATGCGTGCTAATTTACCTAAAAAATGAACTATGACTGACACGGTTTTATGAACCATTTCCTCGCTTCTTTGTACCTTTGGGTAGATGCTTCGTCCTCTTATCTTAATGTTTATTCTTTTTTCAGGGAAATTAACTGCTCAAGAAGCATCTCATCCGTCGATTTGGTATGACCAATTTACCGCGCGAGATCATTTCACTAGCCAGTTGTTAAACATCATGGCCACTCGCGATTACGGAGTTATTTGGGACAGTTTGTCCGATCAATACATTTCAGCAATGCCCAAACGATTGACGTATCTTCCTTTCGCCAATCAAACTATTGAAGTGAAAATGACGGAAGTCGATTATCGCGATGAGTATCAATTACAGAAATGGGAATTGTTTTCGCCTGAACGGATGGATTCTATTTTTCAATTGGGAAAACAAGTGGGTGAAGTGACTTTGAAATATGATGAACTTGGTCGCTTGATTTCAAGTGATGAAAAATTAAAACCAAAGAGCACATACAAGTCACGCAGAGAATTTATCATCCATTATTTGGAAAGTGACTCGGGTTCCGTCATCAACATGGAGCTTTGGAGCCGGGAATTTTATTGGTTTGCACGATGCCAAAGTAGCTATGCCGGCAATTTTATGTATCGCCCTTTGCGGAAGCGTTCTGTCTGGAAATCCTATAATCAGTTTGATAAAAACGGTTTGATGAGCAAACATATTTCCACCTCTGCGTCGAAGTTGAACCAGAGAGAAGGGAGTTTGCCTGGCAATTACATTTACGACTTTACTTGGGATGAAAAGGGCCGTTTACTTTCCGAAAACTATGAATCTGTCAATGAAGAAAAGACGAAGGTTATTGCTCAATCTTCCAAAACAAGAGATTTTTCAATGGAACGAGATTCCGTACTTTTCCCACTTCTTCAGGTTCCGTCAATTGCCCTTTGGATTAATAATAATTTTGACAAAAAGGATCTGAATTTGATTGAATACACCGGTGGATTTAAAGGAAAATCGGGAACGTTTTTAGAGCACAAACAGCACGACAAATTATTGTATCTGGACACGAATGTAACGCCACGACAAGTTTTGTATCAGACTTTGATCGATTCGAATAGTATTTATCGAGCGGTTTTTCAAATTGTTGGGCACCCATCTGTTCTGGATACGACGCCTTACGATCCCGACTACAAATCACATGTGATAGATACGCGCTATACGCAATGTTCAATTGAAACTATTAATTCTCGCCCTCCAGGATTAATCGATGCAACGAAAGCGGATGGATTTAAACGTTCTATTCTGCCCTTGAACGGGGGTTGGTCCATGGCGCTCTATCAAAGAGGTGCGAGCGATTATCCATCCACCCGTTTTTCCGTTGGATATCCAGCATTTATTCGGTTGGACGTATTGAATGATGAATATTTGATATTGGATTCGGAGGGAGTTATTCGATATGTTGGATCGCACCAAAAATTGGCGAAAGTGAACTAATCTTTGCAACCATATATCTTCCTTAACCATCTAAATTCTCAGAAATTTTCTCAGCTAGCTCAAGCCCGGCCCTTTCTCAATTTCTTGAAAGACGACTGTTTTTGTCCTTTTATCCGTGAGTCCTTCTTATTGTGACCATCAAAGACCTGAATGAAAGCTTGTTTTTCCATTTTCACCCATTACAATTCCTGGAATGAAAGCAAAACTTTTATCCTGTTCGGCATTCACTATTTTAAAATACCAACCTTCAAAATATCGTTTTTTACGCCCCCAACCATGATAGCGTTCCGGATTGAAAAGTGCTTTTAATCTTTTTCGAATCATGAATTCAATTTAAAATATGCTTTCGATAATATTCCTGGCTCTAGGATAAGCCCACATTAAACCCATCGTCCAAAACCAATTTCCCATCTTTCGGTTCAGGATTTCCAGGAATATCAAATCCTTTAATGGTACCCGTTTTTCCTTTTTGAATAAGAGAACCCAGTTGACTTTCCGTTAGTTTTTTACCCAACAGTTCGAAAGGAATTTTAAATCCACAAGTCTTGAAATCTGCACAACCAACTGCCCATTTTCCCTTCATGATTTTGGCTTTTTTGCACTTCGGACAGTCCAAATCAATCAGTTTTACCTTCTCCTTTTTGACCCTTGGCTTTTTGGGTTTTGCTTCCTTTTTTTCTGGTTCTTGGAGAATCTGTATGGGACGAAAACTAGAGAAAATTACCTCATCGCAAAGTTCGCGAACCATGGTGAATAAATCAGCTTTGAAGATATCTGATTCATATTCACCTTTCTCGATCATACGTAGTTTTTTCTCCCAATCACCAGTTAATTCTGCGCTTTTTAAAACTTCATTTTGGATGGTTCCAATCAATCCCATTCCAGTAGAAGTGGGTATCAAGTTTTTTCGTTTTTTCTCTATATATTTTCTTCGTAAAAGTGTCTCGATAATGTTCGCACGTGTAGACGGACGACCAATTCCATTATCCTTCATCAATTCGCGCATTTCTTCGTCATCCACTTGTTTTCCAGCGGTTTCCATCGCACGAAGAAGTGTTGCTTCCGTGTAATGTTTGGGTGGTGAAGTCTTGCCTTGGTGCACAAATGGCTCATGCGGACCTTTCTCACCTTCTTCGAAAACAGGCATGAGATTTTCCTCATCTTTTGACGCTTTTTTAGGCTTGTCGGACTGGTAAATTTCGCGCCAACCAAGTTCAATAATCTGTTTACCTGTTGCTTTAAATTCAAGTTCCTCAACCTTACCCATAACCGTCGTATTCGAGACTTTACATTCCGGATAAAACACTGCGATAAAACGTTTACAAATCAAATCGTAAATTTGTTGTTCGGCTGGCGTAATTCCACTCGGTACAATTCCCGTAGGGATTATGGCGTGGTGATCCGTTACTTTTTTATCATCGAAAACTTGCTTTGTTTTAGGAATCGATTTTTGAAGAAGTGGTTCCGTAAAACGTGAATAATATTTCAATCCACGAAGAATATTTGGAATTTTAGGGTGCAAATCTTCCGACAGATACGTTGTATCAACACGGGGATATGTCACTAATTTCTTTTCATACAAACTCTGAATTTGCTTCAAGGTTTCGTCCGCCGAGAATCCATATTTCTTGTTCCCGTCAACCTGAAGCGAGGTCAAATCGTACAAACGTGGATTTCCTTCTTTACCTTCTTTTTGCTCAAACGAAACTATTTCGAAAGGTTTGTCCTTCAAATATTCCAGTCCTTTATTCGCTTTTTCTTCAGAAGAAAGTCGATCAATTTGGCATTGAAATTCAGTATCTCGATACAGCGTTTTCAATTCCCAATATTCTTCAATTTTAAATGCGTCTATTTCCAGTTGACGCTGAACGATCATCGCCAAAGTTGGTGTTTGCACTCGTCCAACAGAAAGCGTCACCTTGCCTTGTCCAAATTTCTTGGTAAACAAGCGCGTTCCGTTAATGCCCAACATCCAATCACCTATAGCTCTTGCAGCTCCAGCTTGATAAAGTAAATCGTACTTTTTACCGTCTTGTAATTTTTCAAAACCTTCCCGAATCGCTTCTTCGGTTAGGGAAGAAATCCATAGTCGCTTGATGGGCACTTTACATTTTGCTTTGTGCAGGACCCATCGTTGAATTAATTCTCCTTCTTGCCCAGCATCCCCGCAATTGATGACCTCATCGGCCATAGCAACTAGTTTTTCGATGCACTCAAATTGTCGTTTGACGCCTTGATCTTCGATGATTTTTATCCCGAAATTATCGGGCGTAATGGGCAAATCTTCTAGTTTCCAGTATTTCCATGTTTCTTTGTAATCGTGTGGTTCTTTTAAGGTACAAAGATGACCAAAGGTCCACGTTACGCAATAGCCATTTCCCTCCCAGTAACCATCGTTGCGCTGTTTGGCTCCAATGATTTCGGCGATGTCTTTAGCGACACTGGGTTTTTCGGCTATACAGAGTTTCATTTATTTAATTACGAATTTTTCAATTAAAAATTACGATTTAGCGCTGACTGAGGGAGTCGAAGGCATCGCTATTCTCGATTTAAATTCTGACATAATGATTTACTTGGAAGGCAAATTCGTGTTTTCCGTCCATTTCTTGTTCAAATAGGACTTTAACTGACCAATTTTTTAGGTTGAAAGTTGGGAAGAAAGTCTCGGCATTATAGGTACCATTCACATGGGTGATGTACATTTCTTCTATCAACCCACTTTCTATGGCTTGTCGATAAATTTCCCCACCCCCAATAATAAAAATCGTTCTTTCTTCCTCGTCTTGGTACTTTTCCCAGACTTCCACCAAATCATGGAGGACGACACAATCATCGGAAGAGAATTTTTTATTTCGGGTCAAAACAACATTTTCACGGTCAGACAATGGGCGATATTTTACAGGAATTGAATCCCAATTTTTACGTCCCATAACGACCACATGACCAAGCGTCGTTTCTTTGAAAAAACGCATATCTTTTGGCAAATGCCACATCAAATCGTTGTTTTTTCCTATTCCTCTTTCGAGGTCCATGGCTACAATTAAAGCTACTTTCATCGATTAAACTTAAACAGCAACGGCGCCTTTGATATGTGGATGGGGGTCGTAATTCAACAATTCGAAATCTGCTAATTTGAACGAGAATATATCTTTTACGTCAGGATTTATTTTCATTGTTGGCAAAGAACGAAGTTCACGTGACAATTGCAGATTCGTTTGTTCGATGTGATTGGAATACAAATGCGCATCGCCGAAAGTGTGCACAAAATCACCCACTTTCAAATCGCAGACTTGTGCCAACATCATGGTCAACAGAGCATACGAAGCGATATTGAAAGGAACTCCTAAGAAAGTATCAGCAGAACGCTGGTACAACTGACAACTTAATTTTCCATCGGCTACATAGAATTGAAACATGGTGTGACAAGGCGGCAAAGCCATATTGTCGACATCCGAAACATTCCAAGCTGAAACCAATAATCTACGAGAATTGGGGTTGTTTTTTATCTGGTCGACGAGTTTGGTGATTTGATCCAATTTCTCACCGTTTTTCCCCGGCCAACTTCTCCATTGATGGCCGTAAACTGGACCTAGATTTCCGTCTTCATCGGCCCATTCGTTCCAAATAGAAACACCATTTTCATTCAAATATTTGATGTTCGTATCTCCATTTAAAAACCATAACAATTCGACAATAATAGAGCGAAGATGTACTTTTTTCGTCGTCACAAGCGGAAATCCTTTGGACAAATCAAAACGCATTTGATATCCAAAAATAGAGGTTGTTCCTGTTCCTGTTCTATCGCCTTTGAAGGTTCCTTCGTCTAAAATCCGTCGGAGTAAATCGTGATATTGTTGCATTCTTAAATCTCGTTTGTTTCGACATCGAAGATACGAATTACCTCTTCGTGTTTGGTTCGAATTTTGTTCAATATCTGAGGAAGATATTCACATATCAGGCTTTTTAATCCTGTTTTGTGAATGAAATGAATTCAAACAAATGAAAAATAATCTCTATTTTCGACAACAGAAAAGAACAATGAATTATGAATGTACGTTTGATTGTACTCCTTTTTCTTTTCACGTTTATGGCAAATGAAGGGTCGACCCAGACCCTGCGAAAAAGTATTAAGAGTATTAAGAGTATTAAGCGAAAATACTACGGCACCTACGAAGGTCAAATTAATGGCTATAAATTCGATGCGGATGATAAGTTGGTGGAAGTAAATCCTATTCCCATTCAAATCGAAATCAACGTCGGTTATTTGACGATTCAAATTGGAAAACTCACTACTCGTGGTGATTTCGAAGTGCTTTTTGAAGCGGATGATTATTACGTGCTCGATGCCACAATGGAAAACCAGAGCGTCGGGGAGCGGATTGTGGTGTACAAAAAAGGTAAGAAAATTTCCAGGGACGGTCTATATCCTCAACCCAGTACTTTACTCTTCCTGAATTAAGAAACCTTCGGTATTTTCAAAGTGAAAGTGGTGCCTTTACCAATGGTGCTTTGTACATTCACCGTTCCTTTATGTGCTTCGATAATCAATTTTACATAATATAATCCCAGCCCAAAACCCTTCACATCGTGTCTATTTCCGGTATGCACACGAAAGAATTTATCGAAAATTTGGTTGATATCTTCTCTTGGAATTCCAATCCCATTATCCGCTACTTCGATAATTAGAAATTTCTGATCATTTCGTGTTGTAATTTCTATCACTGGATCTACTTCGCAATACTTAATTGCATTGTCGATCAAGTTGTACAAAACGTTTGAAATATGCACTTCATCCGCCCTCAAAGCATCATCATCGGCGTTAAGGTGCATTATAACACTTCCCCCCTTGCCCTCTTGGTTGAACTCAAAATTATCCTTGACTTCTTGTAGAATTTCGTGAATTTCGATTGTGCTTTTCTTTAAAACAACCTTGTCCTTGTCCAACTTAGCAACATTCAATACACGTTCCACCTGATTTTCCAATCGCTTGTTTTCTTTGTGAATGATACTAGCATATCTTTTAATTTTCTCAGGATCTCCAGATAAATCATTTTTCAAAAGCATCTCGCTCGACAGACCAATTGTTGAAATCGGAGTTTTCAATTCGTGCGTCATGTTGTTGATGAAGTCACTGCGGGTTTCAGATAATTTTCTTTGTTTTATAATGATTGAAACGGCAAAAATAAAGAAGGAGAAAACAAGAATTACAATTAACAAAATGTACAACCATGGGGCAAACAATTGATCGTTTCGCTCTATCTTTTTGGTCGAAATATTCGGAAAATACAAGGTGAAATAATGTCCGTCTTTTTTCCACGAAAGCCCTGCTGAAGGCGAAGTGACAGTTGTATCGGCCCCTTCGTCGTTTGTGACATTATTGTTATAGCGGATGAGATTGCCATAAACGATAGAATCCGAAAAACAATCGTAAATACCGTATTGAAAATCTTGGTTGACATTGTTATTGTAAAATTTTTCTTTCAATAAATTCTGAAGATAAAACGGATGCAGTTCATCGTTGATGTCTACCACAAAGTAATTCGTTCTTTCTTGCCTTACAGCGTCAAAATTTTGAATTTTCTCTCCTCTTTTTTCAGCAATATCAGCTAGGACATCATGGAGCGCAGCATGTGTTTTTTCGGTGAAATTTACAAGACTTAAACTATCCTCTTTGTTCTGAATTTCTATGCTTGTGCGTTGGATGTCGAGTGTTTTATTCAACCATATCAACTGCAAAGTCACAATCACGAAAAGCGAAACCACTCCTAAAATGATAAAATAACTAATGCTGCTTCTCTTCATCATAATGTCGTGTATCTCTTAATTTTCATCCAACCAAGCTATAATCCCACCTTCTAGATTATGGAGATTCTCAAACCCATAATTTTGTTCTAGAAATCCGATTGCGTTAGCGCTACGCCCACCCATTTTACAGTGAATAATCACCTTTTTATCCTTTGAAATTTCAGAAACCCGAGTCGGTATTTCACCGAGTGAAATTAGCGTTCCATTCATATTGACTTCATCAAACTCAAAAGTTTCACGCACGTCAATCAATTGAAAATCTTCGTTATTAGCGATCATTGTTTTTAACTCCGAAACATTTATACTCTTCATTCTTTTTTCTTTACTTGGATTACAAAATTGTACGTAATCGATTAAATCAAATTGAGTTGGTCGCTCACCTGTTAGTGGATTCGCTAAATCGGCAGTAAAAGTTAGCAAATGTGATGCACCAGTCAAACTATCTGTTTGTTGCAGTTTTCCGGATAAAACTGATCCTATTCCCGTAAGAACTTTAATGCATTCCATGGCCATTGTACTTCCAATAATTCCAGGTAGCGCACCAACTACACCTCCTTCGGCGCAACTTACCACCTCATCAGGACTCGGTGGAACAGGAAATAAATCACGGTAATTTGGGCCACGTTTTCCGTCAGAATTCAAATAATTAAAGACTGAAACTTGTCCTGAATACTGAAAAATAGAACCATGAATATTGATTTTATCCCGAAGCACACACACATCATTCACCAAATAGCGAGTTGGAAAATTATCCGTTCCGTCAATTAAAATATCGTAGTCTTCGACAATTTCAAATGCATTATCCGTGGACAAATATGTTTCGAAAACTTCGATATCGATATCTGGATTCATCGCTTGAAGTCTCTCCATTGCAACAAATGCCTTCGATTCACCAATGTTTTCCGTGGTGTACAAAACTTGACGGTGAAGATTCGAAAGTTCAATAATATCTCCATCAACTATTCCAATTTTTCCAATTCCGGCCGCCGTCAAATAACTTAAAACAGGGCAACCAAGCGCGCCTGCCCCGACAACTAAAACCTTGGATTCGTTCAGTTTGTTTTGAGCTTGAATTCCGAAATTTTGGAGTTGAATTTGTCGTGAATACCGGTAGGATTTTGGATTTGAGGACATGTGATAAAATTACGAATAAAAAATTAGTAATTAACTGCATTGCTGCCTCCGGCGTTCGCTAAATATCGAACAAATTTTTGAGGTTTTATAGTAGTTACAGAAACACACCTATAAATTCAATAGTTTTTTAAAAACCAGTAACCCCATTCACAGTTGTATACTTCAAAATATTCTTTTTATCCGGATGGATTCGTGCAAATGCCGACTGAACCGCCATTGTTCCTTCATGGAAACCACAAAGAATCAATTTCAACTTATTCGTATAGGTATTTACATCACCTATTGCGTAGATTCCTGGAATATTCGTTGAATAGTCCAACGTATCTACAACGATCGCGTTTTTTTCAATTTCAAATCCCCAGTCGGCAATTGGTCCCAAACTTGGTTTCAAGCCAAACAAAGGAATGAAGTGATCCGTTTCTTGAATCATTTCACCATCTTTTTGATGGGTAATGGTTACCGAATCAACTTTTCCATTTCCGTTGATCCCCGTTACCTCGGCTTCGGTAATCAGTTTTATCTCCCCTTTTCCAGCCATGTCTATAACACGCTGTACCGAATCTAAATGTCCTCGAAAAGAGCTACTTCTATGCACCAAAACCACTTCTTTGGCGATTTTTTTCTCTGCTAAAAAGATAGACCAATCCAAGGCAGAATCTCCACCCCCAGCAATCACACATCGTTTTCCACGGTAAAATTCTGGGTCTTTGATGATATATTCAACGCCTTTATCTTCAAAATCAATCAAACTCGTTATTGGTGGTTTTCTGGGCTCAAAAACGCCCAAGCCTCCAGCAATCATTACAATTGCCGCTTTGTGTTTTGTTCCTCTAATTGTGGTAACGATAAACTGATTATCGTCTGTTTTATCTATCGTCATCGCCGCTTCTCCTAAAGTAAATCCAGGTTTAAAAGGCGCAGCTTGCTCCATCAGATTATCAATCAATTCGCCCGCCATAATCGTTGGAAAACCAGGTATATCGTAAATCGGTTTTTTTGGATAAATCTCCGAACATTGACCGCCCGGCTGAGGTAAAGAGTCAATAAGATGACATTTTAATTTGAGTAATCCTGCTTCAAAAATGGTAAAAAGCCCAACAGGACCAGCTCCAATTATAATTATATCTGTTTCAATCATTATTTTTTACTTAATTGCGCCGCAAATTTACGGAATTTAGAGCAATTCTTTATCTCTAAAGTCACATAACTTTTAGCAACTTCTGTTCAAAACGAAAGAGGAACAATTTTTGTTCGATGAAAAGAGAAATTCTAGATAAACCGTTTGGTGAATTCCCACAAGACTACTCCAGCGCAAACCGATACATTCAAACTATGTTTTGTCCCAAATTGGGGTATTTCAACGACGTAATCACTTGAATCGATGACGTTTTGATCGACACCATCAACTTCGTTTCCAAAAACCAAAGCGAATTTATCTTCGTTCAAACTGGGGATGTCTTGTAATAATTTGGTCTCCTCAGCCTGTTCAATAACACAGATGGTGTAACCTTCCTTTTTCAATCTCGCAGTCAATTCTGAGGTGCTTTCCTCGTGCGACCAAGAAACAGAATCTGTTGCCCCAATTGCGGTTTTGTTTATGTCTCGATTGGGGGGTTGAGCCGTTATTCCACATAAATAAAGGTGTTCGATATTGAAAGCATCGCACGTTCGAAAAAAAGAACCAATGTTATTTAAACTACGGATATTGTCTAAAATAACAACAAAAGGAAACTTTTTTTGCTCCGAAAATTCTTCAGGAGACACGCGGTCGAGTTCCCAAAGTTTCAATTTGCGATTTTGAGATTTTCCTTCCATTAGCACAAAAATAAATAAACATGAATAAAACTTGCTGTTTTGTTAATAACCTATCTTAAAAAATGAGGTCGTTTAGGGGCAAGGCCGTTAACTTTACCTTCCGTAATTTTAAAGATTTTGGCAAATACAAAAAGCAAGAAAAAAGATACATCGGAAACTCCTTTAATGAAGCAATACAACGCAATTAAAGCGAAACATCCGCAAGCGTTGTTGCTTTTTCGCGTTGGGGATTTTTACGAAACTTTTGGAGAAGATGCCATTGAAACCTCACGTGTTCTTGGTATTGTTTTGACGAGCCGTAGAAATGGTGCTTCGAATATCGAATTGGCTGGATTCCCTCATCATTCCTTGGAAACTTACTTGCCGAAATTGGTTCGAGCTGGAAAAAGAGTTGCCATTTGTGATCAGTTAGAAGACCCCAAAATGACGAAAACAATTGTCAAAAGAGGAGTTACAGAATTGGTGACACCTGGCGTTTCTTTCAACGACAATGTGCTCGAACAAAAGAAGAATAATTTTCTCTGTGCCATTCACTTCAATAAAGATAATAGTGGAATAGCCTTTTTGGATATTTCTACCGGCGAATTTTTCTTGGCAGAAGGTAACATGCTGTATTTGGACAAATTGATCCAAAGTTTTCAGCCGACTGAAATCATTTATCAGAAACGATCACAAAAAGATTTTGATGAAATGGGACGTGGCAATTTGCACACTTTCCGTTTAGAAGATTGGGTTTTTACCCACGATTTTGGTTACGAAACCTTGAACAAACACTTTCAAACTAAATCTTTGAAAGGCTTTGGTGTCGATGAAATGACGCAAGGCATAATCGCGGCTGGCGCTATTTTACACTATTTAGGTGAAACGCATCACGATAAATTAAGCCACATTACCCAAGTCAACCGTGTAGAAGAAGAAAGATACGTTTGGCTTGACCGATTTACCATTCGAAATTTAGAATTGGTGAGTTCGCAACATGAAAATGCAACAACCTTAATTGATATTCTTGATCAAACGAAAACCCCGATGGGTGGACGAATGATGAAACGCTGGATGGTATTACCGCTAAAAGATTTGAAACCTATCACCGACAGATTAACAGCTGTTTCTGAATTCAAAGAAAACCATGAGGCAAGTCAAAATATTCTGGACAAATTGGGCAAAGTTGGTGATTTGGAGCGACTAATCTCCAAAACTGCTGTTGGGAAAATCAACCCGAAAGAGGCCATGCAATTGCTGCGCACCTTGAAACAAATCGACCCGATAAAGAACGATTTGAAATTTGGGAAATCTAATTTACTGCAACACTTCGCCAAGCAACTAAATGGCTGTCAAGAGTTAATCGATAAGATAGAGTCGACACTTCATGATGATCCTGCCGTTCAAATCGGAAAAGGGAAAGTTATTGCGGATGGATTGCATTCCGAATTAGACGAATTAAGAGCCATATCATATTCAGGTAAAGATTATCTTGATGCCATGCAAATACGTGAAAGTGAAGCAACAGGAATCACTAGTTTAAAGATAAACTTTAATAATGTTTTTGGCTATTATATCGAAGTAAGAAATACACACAAAGACAAAGTTCCAGAGCATTGGATCCGGAAACAAACACTCGTTACAGCAGAACGGTACATCACGGAAGAACTGAAAGAATACGAGAGCAAAATTTTGGGTGCTGAAGATAAAATTCATGTTCTAGAGAGTAAAATCTACCAAGATTTGATTCTTTTCATGTCCGATTTCACGATGGATATTCAAATGAATTCCAACTTACTGGGACAATTGGATTGCTTACTTTCCTTTTCAACGGTCGCTAGTCGCAACAATTATTCCTTGCCAAAAATGAACGAAGGTTTGGCGATTGATATAAAAAATGGTCGCCACCCTGTCATCGAAAAACAGCTAAAACAAGGCGATGAGTTCATTCCGAATGATCTGTATCTGGACGAAAAAGGCCAACAAATCATAATGATTACAGGTCCGAATATGTCCGGTAAAAGTGCTATTCTTCGTCAAACTGCGTTAATCTGTTTGATGGCACAAATGGGGTCATTCGTTCCTGCAGAATCCGCTGAATTAGGCGTTTTGGATAAAATCTTCACCCGCGTTGGCGCCTCCGACAACATTTCGTCAGGCGAATCTACTTTTATGGTAGAAATGAATGAAACTTCGAGTATTTTAAACAATCTGTCGGATAGAAGTTTGATTCTTTTGGATGAAATTGGTCGTGGAACAAGCACATATGATGGAATATCAATCGCTTGGGCCATTGCAGAATTTTTACATGAACATCCGAAAGCCAGAGCCAAAACCCTTTTCGCAACGCATTATCATGAATTGAATGAAATGTCCAATCAATTCGATAGAATCAAGAATTTTAATGTTGAAGTCAAAGAAATTGGACAAAAAATCCTATTCCTCCGCAAATTAGTGGAAGGAGGTAGCGAACATTCCTTTGGTATTCACGTCGCACAATTGGCCGGAATGCCAAATATAGTGGTGCAACGTGCGACAAAAATCCTCGAAAAATTGGAGGAAAGTCAAAAAATGGATGGAGAAGGGAAGAAAGTCATGAAAAAAGAAGACTTAAAAGAAGTAATGAGTCAAAAAGATATGCAATTGTCCTTTTTCCAATTGAACGACCCTGTTCTTGAGCAAATTAGAGAAGAATTGGTTTCCATTGATATCAACGTTTTGACACCTGTTGAAGCCTTGATGAAACTAAACGAGATCAAAAAATTGACAGGAGGATAAAATATTCGTTTTCTGGAATAGAAATAAATAAAAATCTTTCTATCTTTGTCGCCCGCAATGAACGAATTGAGGGTTGTTGAAATACAATAAATAACAAGCCTGACTTGAACGTCAGACAAGCGAGAGTAGCTCAGTTGGTAGAGCACAACCTTGCCAAGGTTGGGGTCGCGAGTTCGAATCTCGTCTCCCGCTCAAACTCTTCTAAATAAATGTTTAGAAGAGTTTCTTTTGGATTTAAAGTCCCGCTCGAGTGGTGGAATTGGTAGACACGCCGGACTTAAAATCCTGTGACCTTTGGGTCGTGCGGGTTCAAGTCCCGCCTCGAGTACTATAAACCCTTGTAATCTTCGGATTATGAGGGTTTTGTCTTCTGCCTTATCAAGTTTGTCAATACTATTGTCAATACAACTTCAAAAACCACCCTCTTTTTTATAGTTCTTTTTCTTAGCCATAATCAATAGAAATCAACTATTAATCTTTTGACAGATACGCGCGCCGCTCGTGTGTTATCTCACTGTTCTTTCACTGCAAACCGCTTTAAAGAATATACGCGAACAGATACGAAGGAAGTATTCAGAATACATTCTATTTCAGAAACTTTAATTGGCATTAATCTTGCTCCAATGACTAGTATAGATAAGCCTATTAGGCAAAAAATAAAATAATTATATTTGAGTTAAATTAAAAAATAACGCTATGAAAAAACTATTACTATTTGGAGTACTTGCTTTATCAATTAATGCCTTTGGGCAATCTAAGAAAGAGCAAATAGTAGCCCTCAATTATTCAATTGATAGTTTGAATACCGTTCTTTCAACTACAAGAGATAAGTCATCTAAGGACATTCAAGGACTAAACTCCGAAATTGCTCAATTGAAAAGTGATGTGTCGAGTCTTGAATTATCTACGACTAAACTGACGAAAGAAAATGAAAAGTTAAAATTAGACTTGGAAGAGATATCTAAGAGGAACTTGGAATTGGAGGCGAAATTAAAAGTGGTGAATGAGAAACAAAATGAGAATAAATGGATTTCTGAAAATGACTATAATGCAATTATTACGAACCTAAGTATCAACAATAGCGGAGGTAGTGCCAGAAATTGGCTTGAAAAAATTGTAAAAAATGAAAGCATAATGTTCAATGATTTTATGACCAAAAGATGTGCGGAATTTGCTGGAGAAGTAAGTGGTTACACTCTTGGATTTAGCGAAACTACAGAACAAGACTTAAGAGATAGGTGGGGTAAAGATTTTGACATTAGATATGCCAAGTGGATTCACCCATTTTTTGGAGGTCAAGACACGTATGGCGATACCGATATAAAATCACTCGAATTTCTTGGTATGTTAAATAATGGATTTTGGTTTAAAGTAGAGTCTTGCAATCCTAACTGCAGTAATTCTAATTCTACTAAAGTCGTTCGGATAGTAAAGGTTATTGAGATGGAAACGGGTTATCTCGTTGATAATTTTGTCTCACTGTCAGATGACTAATCAATTACCCCAATCCAGCGGTTCATTAATCATATGTGAAGCGGATTGGTTCTGTCGCATTAATTAAAAAATCACTATTTTCGGCCTAATTCATACAAAATGAAAACCCCAAATCGTTGAAATAATGCGAGTTAACTTTTTAAACATTCAAGGAATTTGATCAAAAAAGGTCGAAAAATAATTAATGCGACAGAACCACAATACTTGTTTTATCATTTCTTATTTTAATTCATTTCAGTTTATTTAGCATTCATTGGTTTGAATCTTATTTAATCAAATTGATATGACCTACAAACAACTTAGTCTCGCCAGTTGCGAGAACAATTGCTGTAATTTTCCAGGTATAAGTTCCAATTTGACATTCTCTTCCATATGCTCCAGCACCATAAGTGCCGTCCCATCCAGCGTTTTCATCAAAAGACTCAAAAATCAATTCTCCCCATCTATCGTAAATGAGCATGTGGAAAGAATCCGGTTTAAATCCATTAGATAAAACGGCTTTAAAACTTTGGTTATTTTCATCTCTATTTGGTGTAAATGAATTAGGAACGTAAAGGGCTATATCTTGAATAACAGAAATAATCATAGTAGCTGTATCCTGACATCCAATATAGTTACTTGCTGTGAGCGTGACAACAAAATTATTCGGCACATCGAAGAATTCATGATTTGGATTTTCAACAATACTGGTTGTATAGTCACCAAATTGCCAGTAATAATTGTCTGCAAAAACAGACGCATTCGTAAACTGCACATAGGCTGGTTCTATAGTTGAGAAAATTTGATTGTTCGCCGTAAATGCGGCAATGGGGTTTTCTAAAATACAAATGGCGTTATTTTCAGTGTATGAAGCGATGCATCCATCATTGGATTCAACGGTCAAAGAAACATTATAACATCCAACTGAATTAAACAAGTGTCCTGCAGAAGCAAATTGTTGAGACGAATTCCCATTTCCAAAATCCCAGGAATAATTCCAACTAGGATTACTTTCTGCAGCGGTGAAGAGTACATCTAAAACTTCACAGCCAAGCGAATCGGATAAATTGAAATTAGGGTTAGGCGTTTCAGATACCAAAATAGTTAAATCTGCAGAATTCTGGCATCCAGTAAAGGCATCTACTCCTGTAAGTTCAACATCATAGAATCCTGGAGCAGCATAAGTATTACTTGTATTAACAAGGAAACTAGTATTCCCATCTCCAAAATCCCAATTGTAGTTCAATAGCCCGATAGAGTTATTTTGAAAATTAATAAGCTGCTGGTCACAAATAATTGGATTCACAACTTCAAAATCGACGAAAGGTAGCGGGTGAACAGAAACGGTTATTATAGAATCAGGTCCAATACAACCAAACGGCAGAGAAATAGGAGTTGCGATGTAGTCAACCACTTGTGTGGTATTTGCAGTTATGGTTAATACATCATTAATTAATGTACTTGTTTGAAGAGGGAATGAAGTTTCATTAAAAACATTTAGCGTTGGATTAGCTTGCCATTCAAATGAACTAGGAATGTTGGCATTGAGCAAAATATTCGTGTTTTCTCCAGAGCATATTTCAATATCCGTATTCAACAGATGTGGAGTTGGGTGTACAGTGATTA
>ERZ1046568.679-NODE-679-length-27063-cov-23.622593_pt1 | contig 27063 bp, 29 predicted proteins | sample MGYA00383092_ERZ1046568 | MGnify/ENA primary metagenome ERZ1046568 (study PRJEB29581, sample SAMEA5548362) | metagenome | biome: marine; feature: coastal; material: water | depth 1 m | study: Short-term variability in the microbial, nano- and picoplankton... | reverse complement strand
TTTAATTTTCTTATCTTATTGTATTCCTTATGTAAAGATTTACTCTTGTTGTTATCATAGGTGTAATTGTTGTTTCATTTTACTCTCTTTTTTTTGGCAGTGTCAGAATAATGCTTATCTTTGTATCTCACTTAAAAACTTAAAACATTATGACAGACCCAATAGTAGAATTTTTAGACTTAGACTTTTCAGAAGGAGCAGTTGAATGGATGGATAAGAATGGTAAAATCAAAGACATTGATAAATTACATACATACCTCAATGAAGCCTTTGAAGACCCTGTGTATTATCTTTTACAAAATTTCAATGATTATTTGGCAGAACAAGAATAATGCTTATCTTTGTATCTCACAATAACACTTAAAACTTATATAACAATGACAGACACTTACTCAACAATGACAGACATCACAATGGAAGAATTACTAATAGACCTTATGTCTGATTACACAGACTATCTCCAAGATGATGGGGTAAAGGATGAAATCCTTGAGAAGTTCTATGACAACCCTTGTTTCACACTTTCAGGTATGACTAAGGAACAAGCTTACAACTTCCACAACAAACTATCAAAAACATATGATGTAGTTGTTGAGTTGGAATTAGAATTTGACTTACCATTCTAAAAAAAAATTGTTTTTAGGTGAGAAGGGGAGAACAGAGATGTTCTCCTTTTTTTTTGTAATATACTTGACACTTATGATTTCAATGTGTATAATATTATTATCAGACTTGTTTCTGCCATTCAAGTCTGTAATAGTTTATATTGTTATACAAAAAAGAGGGAACCACACATTCTCTCTTTTTTTTTTGCTTGATAAAGTGGTTTTTTTGGTTTATTATATATTTATATAGGTATAAAGAGACTATACCACAATAAATCATATTAAAAGAGAACTAATATGCCCAATTTTAACAAATCTATTCAAGAGAGAGTAGGATATTATGAAGGAGAAAAAGAAGACAGAAACCTTCAATGTTTTAAAGAACAATTTAATAACATTACCATGAGAGGTAAGGGATGGTATAAACAATACCTATCTCAAGACCAAATGAACCAGTGGAAAGATACTACTTACAGAAAACTTGATTTAAAAACAAATCAGGAAGTTGTTAGTAATAAATACCTTAGTCAATTGACAGATTGGTATTCACCAACACTAAAATGTTTTTTTGATTATAAAACAGGTTTTTCTTACCTAAAACAACATTCCCTAATTAATTATTGTGAGATGACTAAGATGTTTAACAATCTTGGACACACATCTTATTTTTTATGGTATGAGGTAGAAAAAAGAAAACTACAATGGTATGTTATTAATGCATGTAATTTGTGGGATGATATTAATACTGATGAAAATTGGGATTACTATTGGAACACTCCAACAATAGATGATGGTGGATGGGAAACCAATTGGATGCACATCACAAATAACAATGCTATTTCTGATGGTTTGATGAGACTTATTGAAAGACATAAGACCAAATTTGAGGATGAGTTCATTAACATTTAAAATTAAAACCCCTTAATTGGGGTTTTTTTGATTTAACCTGATATTTATAATTATATGATATTTGACAAACACCAGTGGAGGTCCTTCTCAATGTGGATAAGGGAACCAAAGAACCAAGAAGAGATTGAAGTGTTTCAAGAACATTTGAATAAACTATATCCTGAAATTAAAGAAGACCCTGATTGGTTATTAAAGAAGTATAGGAGTAAATATAATTGGTTGAGTAATTACCAACCTAGAAAGTAAGATTATATATTTACATACTTAACATGTAATTTATATTTAACTATGACAGAGCAAATTTTTAACAAGATGGTAATCAAGATGATATCTGTTAATAAAAAGAATATGGACTACAATCCATTCAAGAACCAAATCAAATCAGGTATCATGATGACAAACATTATCAATGATTTAAATGATATAATGAATTTTGTTTTAGTCTCATATCATGTATCTCCTGATGATACAAGATATTTAGAGGTGTCAGGTAGAGTGTTTGGTATTGTTAAGGAACAAATAAAAATAGAGGTCTCAGAAGAGAACTATGAGTATGCATACATTCTATCTAATGCATATAAAAAGTGGGTAGAGCAGGTCAATGAATACATTGATGAAACATGGTATAGTGATGAAGAATAATGTAAACAGGTGGATATCAAAATACTATGATGACATATCAATAATGTCTAAGAATATCACAAAGGGTCATAATGACTCAGATGAGTTATTACATAATTGTTTGGAACAACTAATGTCAAAATCAGAACAATTGGAAAATCTAAAAGACAAGGAACTCAAATGGTTCTTCTCAAGGATACTTTATACCAATTGGAATAGTAAGACATCACCTTATCATTATCAGTTCAGAAAACACTTCCAAAATACCTCAGAGCTATTGTTTGACCCTAGTGTTAATAATCCAAATGAGGAGATAGATAATAAGAAGATTGTGGAACAACAATTAAAAGATGTAGACTTAGTCTTAAGAGACCTTAAATGGTTTGACAGAGCTCTATTCAATAAATACTATAATGAAGGATATTCTTATCAGAGATTAGCAAACAAGACAGGGATATCATATCATACAATAGCTTCAACCATAAGAAGGGTGAAGAGAGTAATAAAAGAAAAATTATGTTAAACATAATACTATTAACCCTAATGATATTATCAGGGGTTAGAATAATAACAGAAATTAAAACAAAATAACTATGGGATGTGGATGCAAATCAAAAAAAGGAAAAGACAATTTTAAAGGTTTAGACATAAGAGATAGTAAATGGACAAAGAAGTTAATCACAGAAACTCTTTATGTGTATAATGAAGTATTAACAAACAGATATCCATCACTAGAAGAATGGGGGATTATCTTTAAAATACATAATGAGATATTTACCAACTCAACAATAACTGATACAATGAATATAAAGTTCAGAGCATTAGTTAAACATAACCTTAATAACTTCTATAAAGATTTCTTAGTAATTAAAGAAAATTATGAGCAAAGAAAAACCAAATAAGAAAAAGAGAAAGACAGGTCCAAAGTTTACAAAGGCTAAAAGAGAACAAGTTGTAAACACCTGTATGGAAAAGATACTCTATGAACACTACAATTGGAATGAGTTCTGTCAATGGATAAGAAGTGAACATGAAATAGTAGATGGAAATAGATATTGGATATATGCATGGGAGAGAATAAGAAGTCAATTCTCAGATGAGAGAGAAGATATGATGCAGAAAGTATTACACTTATTATTTGACCTTAACAAAAGAGGAAGAAAAGATGATGATAAGAAAATAGAATTAGATACCATAAAAGAATTGTCAAAGATTATGGGTATATACCAAACCCAAGTCCTCTCAGTATCAAGTGATGGGAATGGTAAAGTTGACATTAAATTGGATTTAGGAGACTAAATACAAAGTTAAATAGATAATTACAAGTCATGGTTGTAAATCCTGAACTTTTACCTAAACAAAAAATAGCATTTAGAAGACTAATAGATGACACTACAACAGAGGTTCTCTATGGTGGTGGAGTTGGTGGTGGTAAATCTTATTTGGGTTGTTTATGGACCATCATATCCTGTCTTCAATATGAGGGTATTAGAATGTTGGTAGGAAGGAGTAAGTTAACCCAATTAAAACTTACAACCCTTAAGACCATGTTTGAGGTATTGAAGGACTTACAACTTAAGGAGGGAACACATTGGACATTCAATGGACAGACAAATGTATTCACCTTTTATAATGAGAGTGAGGTTATGTTAAAAGATTTATTCTTATATCCATCAGACCCTCAGTATGATAGTTTGGGTTCATTAGAATTAACAGGAGCATTCATTGATGAGGCATCACAGGTATCCTTTAAAGCATTCCAAGTAATCAAATCAAGATTTAGATTTAAGATAAAGGAGTATGGTATAACACCAAAGGTATTATTAACAACCAACCCATCACAAGGATGGTTATATGATTATTTTTATAAACCTGATAGGGATGGTGAGTTGGAAGATTACAAATCATTTATACCAGCATTACCAACAGATAATCCACACTTACCTGATAGTTATATCAGAGAATTACACAAACTACCTGAGGAAAGTAGGAAGAGGTTATTGGAAGGTAATTGGGATTATGACAATTCAATAGACCAGTTATTTTCATACAATGATGTTAATATGTGTTTCAATAATGATTTGGAAGATGGTAGTTATTACATTACAGGGGATATAGCATCCTATGGTGATGACAGGAGTGTATTATGTGTATGGAATGGTCTTAACCTCATCTCTATGGACATATTAACACATAAGTCTATACCTAACATAGTTGATAAAATAAAGTCCCTTAAAACCTCTTATAATGTTCCATTAAAGAATATCATAGTTGATGCTGATGGATTGGGAATTGGTGTTGTGGATTTGTTGAGGTGTAAGGGATTTAAGAATGGTTCAAGACCCTTAAGGGATGGGAACTACAACAATCTCAAATCACAATGTTATTTCTTATTATCAGAATATGTAAGGGATGGTAAGATTAATTTTGGTGAGATGAAGATGACATTAAAGGAACAATTATCAAAGGAGTTAATTGCTCATAGAATAAAGGATGTGGATAAGGATGGTAAGAACCAAGTTATTCCAAAAGAACAGGTTAAGAAGAATATAGGTAAGTCTCCTGATATCTCAGATACAATAATGTTTAGGATGTGGTATGAACTACAACCTAAGGGTAGATACAGAGTTATGTCAGGTGGGGGAGCCAGATAATCAAAAATAAATTAATTATATTTAAGAATATGAAAGTAGAGTTTAATATAGAAGGTGTTGAATATGTATTACCTGAGAAGATGACAATTAGTCAGTATCAAAATATACAAGGTAAACAAGACATAATGGGAACTGATAAAAGTTTATTTATCATCTCAACATTAACAGGGTGTCCAATACAGACACTAAGAAAGGTTAAGACAGAACATGCTGCAAGGTTGTTTAAATATGCTGACCTATTGTTTAAGGAAGAAGATACAACATACCAAAAGACCTTTACCTTCAAAGAGAAGAACTATGGATTTATTCCCAACCTAAATGAGATTACATTGGGTGAGTATATTGACTTGGACCACTTCATTACAGATGGGGTTGTTAAGAACCTACATAAGATTATAGCAATCTTATACAGACCACTTGTATATGGTCAGAAGGTATTGGGTAGATTTATGTGGGATATTGAGGAATATAATACAGATGATTTTGAGGACAGAGCAAATCTGTTTAAGGAATTGGAAGTAGAGAAAGCATTCTCAGCTAGTAGTTTTTTTTTGCATACAGGGCTTCAATCTATAAAAGTTATGAAGGACTCTTTAATGGAGGAGAAGATGACAATGGAGACAATGGAGAAGATGCAGAGGTTAGAACTCTTGGTCAAGAAGATGGACCTTCATTTAATGAACACTGGGGTTGGTATGCAGTCCTAATGAATTTGGTTGATAGGGATTTCTCAAAGATGGAAGAAACCCTTAAGAGACCTGTTAAAGAATGTCTCACTTATCTTTCATATATGAAGGATTATAATAAAGAGATTGAGAAGGAACATAAGAAACAAGAATTAAAAAATAGAAGATAATGAATAAGACTTACAAAAACATTGTTGAGGAATTTAAGAGTTTAGCAACAAGACATAAGATGGTAAACTCATTCAACTCAGGAGACATCTATGATGTTAACTTTGATGATGAGAATAAGAAACCAATATATCCATATGTCCATTTGGTTCCACAACCATCACAGATGTTGGAGAATGAATTGTTGTTAACCTTCAACCTTATAGTAATGGATTTGGTTGATACAGAGTTTGCTAATCATTATGATATTCAATCAGACACAATCAGAATAGCTCAGGACATTATATATGAGTTTAAGGGACAGAACCAAGTAGAACAGATATTGGACCCAACACCAATCAGTGTATTCACTGAGAGGTTTAATGATGAGGTATCAGGTTGTAATGCTACAATCACTTTATCAGTTCCACAGGAAATAAGTATATGTGAAAATCCATTTGAGTAATGGGATTAGAAAGGTTATCAGGATTTGGATTTGAGGTAGACAACTCTCAATTAATTAAAGCACTGAATGACTTTGCTCAGAATATTGTGGTTCCTTATATGAGGGACCTTACCAAGAAGAAGGCTTATGACAAGGGAGGTATATACCAATCTATTAGGTCAGAGGTTGTTGAAGGTGGAGGTAATACAGGAATAGGTGCTGGTGATTATGCAATCAATATAGTAATAGATGAACCAGGTTCCAACTATATAGATTTTGTTGAGAAGGGTGTAAGAGGTTCAGAGTCAGGAGCTAAAGCTCCCTCATCACCTTATAGGTTTGGAACAGGTTCAGGACCAAGAGGTGGATTAACAAGAAGTATAACAGAGTGGTCTCAAAGAAAAGGTTTATATGAATATAGATTTGGTATCATTAAAAACATATATAGGTATGGATTAAAAGCAAGACCAATATTGGACCCTACATTTGATTATGCACAGAAACTTATTGAGACCTCATATGAACAAAGATTAGAACAAGGGTTTGCTGATGATATGAATAAAATAATTGACAACCTAATAACAGAAATAAATAATAACTAATTATGATAACAACTAATTATGGAAGGGATGTATATAAGAAACCCTCTTTTATCCAACCAGCTTATAGTATAAATGGAGCAACAACTCAATCAGATAAAACAGGTGAACCTAACCATAGGTTCTTATTTGATATCTATGTTAATGAAGTAAAGGTTGCAAGGGTTAAGTCCTTAGCCTCTTACCTTGACTATGCATCTGTTGAGATATCAGATATTCTTAAGAACTATGTTGAGGATGAGTTCACACATTTAACACCAAGACCAACACCTGATGAAGATAGACAAACTAACAACCAATTGTATGTTAGAAATTCAACATATACAGAATTAAAATCAGTTAAGATATTAGCTGGTGAGGAGTATAAGGTAAATGGGGTATTAACCATATTTGATGGTAATGATAATACAGGAGACCCTGAAGTATATGTGTCATCATGGTATTCATCATATCATGCTATGGATGCTAATTCTGAGGAGGTTTTAAGAGCAGCAGGAGACTTAACTAATGTTCAGTTCAGTTCCAATCATTTGGATGTCTTAGAAAGGATTAATAGAGGTGGGTTATATTTTGCAGGATATACAAGTGGTAGTAGTAATTTTTATAAAACCTTTAATAGTGACCAGTATAACATTTTATATCACAATGATAATATTAAGGAGTTATCACATAGACCTTTAAAGAGATTAAGGTTTGAGGGTATACCACAGAGTGCTTCATTCTATGAGACCAACTATATAACACTATGGAATGCAAAAAATAATTCTAGCAACCCTGCTAATTATGAAAGAGCAACTATTGGTAGAAACTTCTTTAATGATGATGAGGTTGTAGAACCATTTGGTAGAATTGAACCATATAATAATTATAGACAAAGAATACAAACCATAGGTTATGAATTTTATGACCCATCAGGTTTATTAGTTGATGAGGTAAGATACCAACCTAATAGTCCTGTATTTGACCAACCAATATATGATACATTTGGTTTTGATTATGTTTCCACAGGAGCTGGTAGATTTACAGGTCAAGGAGAAGCAGTAAGTATCTCTAACCAAAGAAAGATTGAAACAGGTTGGGAGTATGTTAAATTTAATACATTTAAAGAAGGAGGTAGAATTAACATAACCCAAGCTTTAGGTGATGGAGACTTTGTAGGGTTAGAAGTTAGTAATATACTCCAATACTTTAGTGGACCAATAACAGATTGTATTTTAGCTAGACCTAATGTAAAATATATGGATGGTGATAAGATATGTGATTATCAACCACCTAAAGTAATTGAGACCACTTATGAAGATGGACAAGATGGTAATAGTGTTTTGGGGAACTTTGTAGGGTTTGATAGTCTAAATGCCTTTAAAGATATTGAGAAACTTAAAACACATAAGGTAAATGCTAATTCACAAGATAGTAAAGCATCAACATTCTCATGTTATGTTAGACCAGATAAAAACAATGTAGCAGGATTTTTAGGTCAGTTCCCTGACCCTTATACAATAGGTGAAGTTGGTGATAATGGAGGATATAGTCCAACACAATATCAAGGGCCTGTATCAACAGGTGAGGTAGGGTATTGGAAATTCACATGGGACTTTTATGAAATTCCTGATAGAATAACAATTATAAAGAATGGGACTGCAACAATATTTGATTCAGGTGTGGTTTCTAATAAGGGAGTATTTATCTATGATACTATATCACAAGCTACAGATACATTCCAAGTTAGAATAGACACATATGACCCTGGCACATTATGGGAGTTTTATGTTAGAGTAGCAGCAACACCATGGCCACATAACCCTTCTATTATGATACCTGATTTAGCTCAAGGTAATAACTTTATGATTGTTGAGGACACACAGGAAAACACAGGTTTAATTGTTGGTTTAGATGCAACATTACCTGAACAATTTAATGGACCATATCCAAAGTATGAGTTTAACTTAGCACCAGGATTAAGGGTTTACAATCAGTCTCAAAGTAGAAATGCTACCTATGAGGAGATAAAGAGTTTGACAGGTAGAAGTATTGAAGGTATTAATTATGTAGGTCTTAATGGAAGAAATGTTATTGAAGTATTAACTGCATTTCCTATTGGTCAGAATGTTTCTGTTGAGAATGGAATGAGAGATAGAGAGAAAGTATTAATCACATTCCAAATTAACCCTGTAGCTTCAACCTCAACAATGGACAGGTTTCTTATTTTACCTGGTGTGTATGGAGGTGTTAATAGAAAAAGAGATTGGAACATAGCCAATCCTAGTAATAATATATATGGTTTTGGATTTGAATTGGATAGATTTAGACTTATGAATGGTAATGACAAGTCCCTTAAGAATGCTAACCAAATGAAACTTAAGTTATATGATTTTGATAATAACTATAATCTACTTAAAGAAGAGATTGGTAATGCTGGTAAGTTCACTACTAACATAGATGGATGGGGACCAGATAATAATTTCCCTGTAGGTTTAGTTCACACCACATTAACAGATACACAATATTTTACTTATGGAGTAAATGGAAACAAATGGGATATTAATACAGGGGAAGGATATGGTTATTTAGGTGATTTCCAAAATCAACAAAAGGTTGGTAGAGGTAATATGAGAAACATACCTCAAAGTCCTCAAGCTGGTTTTATCATTTTACAAACAGATTATAGTGCATATGCTCAAGGACAACCAGCATGGTATTTAAGTTATCTGTTATCAAGGAATACAGATTTATTAGTGGGACCTAACCAAAGAATATCAGGTGTTGTTGGTGATTCACCTTCAGGTAAGATGTTTATTCATGTTAGTATGATGGTATTAGTAAAAGATAACCCTGAACCATCATCAGGAGACTTTACCAATCTTTATTTATTCACACCTGGTCCTATTGGAGAGAGTGTTGAAGTATCACCAAAAAATAATATATATAGAGCAGAAGATAAAGGAAGATGGAAAAGATTGTATTATATTGCTGAGGTTCCAAACACTGACCAAGATGCTAATTTTAATTATCAGAATAGGGTTGAGTTGAGGTGTGATTTATATACTAATACTAGTTATGATATATGGGAAAATAAGGATTTAATATTTGGTGATGTAAGGGTTAGTTATTTATTTGGTGAAACAGATAGTGATAGAATAGAAGAAGCACATAAGTTATATGATAGAGACTTAGTTCAGATAAATAGTAATCAAGAACCACATTTAATTGAATCATCAGATTTACTTAGGAATGAAGCACACTCATTATTTTGGTTGAATAAGTTTGGAACATGGGATGACTACAGATTTAGAGCAAGAAGTCTTAAGACCACAGAGGTTAAGAGAACTACAAGGTCTACAGGTTTAGATAAGATAGGGACATTAAACTCCACCTATGTAAGAGGTAAACAAGAGTTTGGGGACACTATCAACTATAGTTTAGATGCTACTGATATTTTTGAGTTAACAACAGACTATGTTAATCAAGAGGAGAGAGAATGGTTTGAGAATATATTTACCTCACCAAAACATATGATGTATGATGAGTTAACTGATGCATTTATCAGGGTAAATATATTGAATAAGAAATACACAATTATAAATAAGAAGAACCAAAAACTTTTCCAATTAAAGTTAGAAGTTCAAGTATCACCTGAGAATAGGACTTTACAAGTTTTAGGTGGTTATTAAAATATAGATATATGTTAGTATTAAAAGTTAGAGAAGGTAATACATGGAAGGATTTGGACCTATATGGTAATGAGTCCATCAATTTTAATAAGTCAGTCTTAGAAGTCCAAGAGTTTGAGAAGAGAGCTTCTGACTTTACAAAGACTTTTAGGATACCAGGAACTGCTTTCAACAATAAGGTTATGGGGAACATCTTTAAGATTAATCTTGAGGATAGTTCTTTTGACCCTAAACAATCTTTAGAGTGTGCTATTACCAATGCTGGTAATGTAATCATTGTAGGTTCACTTAGATTAGAGAAGATGTATGTGAATGTTGGTAAGGTGGACTATGAGGTTGTTGTATACTCACAGGTAGGTTCCTTAGCATCACAGACATCAGAACAAACATTATGTGATTTAAACTTCAATGAGTATACACATGATTTAACCTTTGATAATATTAGGGACTCATGGACATTAAATTTATTTGATGGTGATATTGTATATCCATTTATACATTATGGTTATGATGATGAGGATGTAATACCTGATATTGAGTTTACCTTAAGTGGTTATTCATTTGATAATCCTGGTTCAGCATTACCTTATTGGTATTACAAACCAGCTATTAGAGTTAATAAGGTTGTTGAGAAGATTATTGAATCAGCAGGATATGAGGTCCAATCTAATTTTATGAATACATTAGACTTTAACAGGATATATATGCCTTTATCCTTCTCAAGTGAGTTTGGGGTTCAGACATTGGATGATATTAGTTTCTATGCTAGTTTATCTACTGATGATGCTATACCAGCAGGAGATACTAATGTGGTGTTTGATATTGAGATATCAGATACATCTAACCAATACAATAGTTTTACAGGTTTCTATACATTTGATAGAGAGGGTAGTTTTTCTTTTAAGGTTGAATATACTTTATCAACTACTGATTGTTGTGAACATGAAGGAGACCCATACTATCACTTATATGATAGATGGTCAAGACTTAGAAATGGAACACAGACATATTACAATGAAAGATTTTTAGGATATCAATGTGATGTGAATAATGTATCATTTCAAAAAGATATTACAATACAGGTAGGGCCAGGTAATACATGGCAGGTTGGAGACCAAATAGCATTTAACTTCTCTAAGAGAGTTATAGACTGTAATGAATACACAATAACCTCATCTCATTCTAGTCACTCTGACATTACTTATTATGAGTGTGAGACCACAACTAACCCTCAGACATTAAGGGTATATGCTGGTTCACCTGCAACCATATGTGCTAACCCTGCTATACCACCTGTATTTACACAACACTCAGGAACCATTGTTGATAATGGACATTGTGCATCAATACATCCATGTGATGCTACAATAAACTTCTTATCAACATTCTTATTATATGATACACCTTCAGAACCTGGTATTGGTTCATCTGTTCTTATCAGTCAGAATATGAATTGTGATACTTCACAATTGGATTTCTTAAAAGGTATATTTCAACATTATAATATGGTTGTTGTTCCTGATGTGGATGACCCTACAAAGTTAATTATTGAACCATGGAACAATTGGGTTAATGACCCTGAAGTTGTGGTAAGAGATTGGACAAACTTCTTAGACACAGGTAAAGATGTTGTTGTTCAACCATTGGTTGATAATGACAATAGATATGTAAAGTTATATGATGTTGAAGATGATGATAGATATAACAAACTATACCAAGATAATCAAAACCAAATATTTGGTGAGGTATTGTTTGATGCTGACACACAGATACTATCTAAAGTAAAAGAGGTTGAGACTATATTCTCACCTACACCAAGTGATGGGGTTGATGGTAATCCAAGATTTATTATACCTCATCTATATGAACAGGATGATGCTGGTAACAAATCACCATTTGCTACCAATCCAAGATTATTATATTACAATGGATTAGTCCTTAATACTCAAGGAAGTTATTGGGTAAGAGATGAGAATGATATATCATATCAACTTTATACCTTCCCATGTATGTCTATATCTCAATATCTATATGGTAGTGATGTTGTTGATAGAGATAAGAGAGTATTAAGTTGGAATAATGTTAATAACTATTATTCACAATTAACAGGGTTTAATACTGCAAATATGACAGGTAGTTATTATGAGTTATATTGGAAAGAATATTTTGTTGATATATATGATAGTGATAGTAGACTAGTAACTGCTTATTTTAACTTACCATTCCAAGAGTTTATACAGACAAAGTTAAATGACAAGATACAGATATCAGGTTTATTTGGAAATACTCAATATAGAATTAACAGGATTATTGATTATGATTTAATGGACCCTGGTAAGACAAAGGTTGAACTTACTAAGATATTACAGGAACCTGAACCAATTAAGGAGACAAGGACCTACAAATTAGAAAGATGTGATACACAGGTTGAGACTATTGCAACATATACTTCATTAGAACCATTAACAATTGGTAGTAGTGTTCAGACAGATAGTCCTACATTTGGTGATATATGTTATGAGATTACAGGTATATTCTTATCAGTAGATAATTACATTAATGAAACTAATACAGGTGGGTCATTCCCTCCTGTTCTATATGAAGAGACTTATAATACTGCTGGTAATTATACATGGGATTGGGAGTATTTTATGAGGGGTAATACCTTTGAATTAAGATATGGAACTAATGGTTTACCAACTGATGGTGATGTAATATATACAATAACCTACCCACCTACTGCACCATTCCAAAGTTCAGGAACATATAGTTTTGATAATCCTTTAGGGTTAGATATAATAGTATCAGTAAGTTATACTTCTTTCCATCAAGAACCATGGGTATTGAACTTAGAAATTCATGAACAAGCCACATCAGCACCAATCACTAGTTTAGAGATTGAAAACATATTTGAGGATTGTCAGGAATGTGAGGACTCAAAGTTAGTTGCTAGAACTTACTCAGTAATGCCAGCCTTTAATGGTTATCAAGATTTTGATAATGGTATACCTCATGGTATACATGGTGTGGATATAAATGGAGTATCTAGATGGCCATACAATCTTCAAACAAATAATCCTAATGTTGAAGTTAATGGAAGACATTGTTCTGTTGATTTTAACTTCTCACAATTAACACCTTCTGCTAGTTTCCCTTCAATGAATGAGAGATTCTATATGGATGCTGGTGTTGGAACAACAGGAACATTTAAACATGGTTTTAGAGTAGATGAAAATTACTTATCTCTACAGAATGTATACAACATAAAGGTTGAATTAGTTTATCAAAGTTCAACTGGTAATGTTGTTCAAGATAGTCATGTTGTTTTAACTAGACAACAATTGTTTCAACAAGGTTTAGGTAGAGATGATATATTTTACTTAGAAGGTCAAAAGTATGAAAGTTTTAATGGATTTTATCAAGTGAGAATGACAATGACATGGGAAACTAACTCATACATACCACCAGCAGGACAACAGATAATAGATAATGGAGATGGAACTTTCACATGGCCTGATAGAGTATTTTCAATTAAGATGTTTGCAGGTTCCACAGGTGATGGTATTACAAATGTAGACCCAAGTAGTCCTTTTTATCAACAATGGATATTAGATGCTACTTATCAAGGATATTCAAGATTAAGTTTAGCACCACAAATACCTTCTGTATATGTTGAGGTTGAAACAACAAGTGGTCCTATTGAAAGTATTCAATCAGGTAATTATATAGAAATAAACAATCCACCTGCTGGTGTTGGTAAATATGCATGGGTAATATCTGAAGAACCTACTCAAACACCAACACATACAGGAACACTAATAGAGTTTGAGGGAACAATGATACCATATAACACTAACCCCATATTCAACTAACACCATATAAAATATATTTAATAAAAAGACATAGATGGCTAAAACAATAGGTATTACTCTGAAAGTTGATGGTGTAGAACAATCCATCAAAAGTGTTAATGAATTGGAAGAAACAATTCAATCACTTAATGAGGAGTTAAAACAGGAAGATATAGGTTCAGCAAGGTTTAAGAAACTTTCAGGAGAACTACAGAATGCAAGGTCTGAACTAAAAACATTTGAAAAGACTTTTGAAGGATTAGAACCTCAACAGAAGGCTGAAGCCTTTGTTAAGTTAGGAGAAGGTATAGCAGGAGCCTTTGCTATTGGAGCAGGAGCCTTAGGTTTGTTTGGAGGAGAATCAGAGAAACTAGCTGAGATACAAACTAAAGTTCAGTCAGCTATTGCTATCTCAATAGGGGTTAGACAATTAGCTGAAGCTAGACTACAGGCAACATTAGCCCTTAGGATTGCACAGGAGAAGGCCTATCAAGCAGTTCAAGCAATTACAACATTAGTGGTAGGAACCTCAACAGGAGCTCTTAAAGCCTTTAGAATTGCTCTGGCTTCAACAGGTATTGGACTTATAATCATAGCAATTGGATTATTGGTTGCTAATTGGGACAAACTTACAGGAGCCATATTTGGTAGTGTAAGTCAGTTAGATAAAGCAAAGAAGAAACTTGCTGAGGTTGGTGCTGAGACTAAATCAGGAACCATCTTATTAGGTAAGTATAGAGATGTAGTATTAGACACTACAAGGTCAGAGGAAGAGAGACAGACTGCATTAGAGAGGTTGAAGGAGTTAGGTATAGAAACCAATGATATCAACTTAGACAATGAGGATAGTCTTAGAATGTTAAATGAGAGGGTTGAGGATAGTATTGTATTAGCAGTTCAGAAAGCTAGAGTAGATGCAGTATTAAACCTTATCAAAGAGAAGATTACTGAGACAATCAAAAAAGAAAATGAAGAATTAGGTGAGAATGTATCATGGTATGAAACTTTATGGAATGGTATAAAATCAACAGGTAATCCAGCCTTCTTCACACAATATCAGTTAATGAGTGATATTGAGAATAAGACTGAGGAAATGAATGAGTTGAATGAGGAACAGAATGACCTTATGGGGTTATTAAATACTGAGATGGAGAAACTATTCAAGGTTGAGACAAAGGTATATACTCAGAAAAGAAAGTCAGCAGCACAGGGTAAAAAAGACAACTCACAGAAAGACAAAGAGAAAAAACTTATTGATGAACTTATCAAATCATATGATAGGTATAACAGAGCACTTGAGGTGTTAGGTCAGACTACTGCTCCTGAGGTTGAAGTGTTAGAAAAGTTAAATGAGAAATTAGATAAACAGAAACAAATATTAACAGGTATCTTAAGTCCATTAGAAGAATATACTAGTTCATTGACAAAGGCTGAGGTTCCTTCAGATAGATTTGGAGCTTACTTCTCAACATTAAGAGAAGAGTTAGAAGAAGGATTTGAAACATTACCTGGTGATGGGTTTTTAACATTTACTGAACAGGTATTAAAAGAAGCTGCTGAAAAAGGATTTACAAAAGAGGCAACTGATGCACTTACCAAATTAATCAAAAATGGTTATGAACAAGTATTTAATCTATTAGGTGGAGATGTTGAGTTAAGAAAATTGGTTGCTCAATCATATGCAGCCCTATATGCTGACCCATATAACTTTGAACTACAGGAAGCTTATGAGGACTCTATATTGGTAGCCTTCAAAAAAATACAAGGTATTCAGGGTGAGTTAACTGATGAACAACAAAGAGGTTATGAATCATTTGAGAAAAACATTAAGTCATTAATTAAAGCAACATCTGACATTGAAGATGAGATTGATGCAGTTTATAAAGTAGTATCAGAGGTTCAGGATGAGGTTAATAAAAACTTAGAAGAAGGTTCTATAGAAAGATTAACCATTGTTGAAGATAACTATAAAACATTCTATGATACAATCAATGGGTTTGACCAAGAGTATACTTCTGACTATGAAAAGTCATTAAGGGAACAAAACTTAGCAGCCTTCAAAAAAATGAAGGAGGAGATTAAGATTGCTAATATTAGTCAAGATGAGAAGGAGAAACTTCTTAAGGAGTATGAAGATATGTATATTCAGACTGAAGAAAATATTAGTAATAAGGTTAATCAGTCAGCTAAGGATAGATTTCAAGAACAGAGTGAAGGTCTAACTAATTTCTTAAACACTGCAGCACAGGTTGCTACAGACATAGCAAACTTAGTTAATGACCTTACCAATATTCAGTTAGATTATTTAGATGCTTTATTTGATAAGAGATTTGAGAAACTTGATGAGGAGTATCAAGCTGACCTTACCAAAGCAGGTGATAATGTTAGAGCAAAAAATAGAATTGAAAGTAAGTATCAAAAGGAGAGATTAGCATTAGAGAAGGAATATGAGGCTGAGAAGAAGAAGTTAAAAAAGAAGGCACTGATTGCTGACCTATTAGCAAACTCATTACAGATTATTGCACAGACTGCAATGAATGTTGTTAAGGTATTCCCTAATCCATTCTTAATGGCTCTTGCTGGTGTTATTGGAGCAGCTCAGTTAGGTATTGCAGTGGCTCAGTATAATGCAGCTAGGAAACTTAGAAGAGGTGGTATTTTAGATGGACCAAGACATGCTCAGGGTGGTATTATGATGGGAGATGGTTCTGAGGCTGAAGGAGGAGAGATTGTCCTTACAAGAGGTGTGGCAACTAACAGACAAGCATTGGCTTTAGCTAACCAAGCAAATTTATTAGGTGGAGGAGATAATCTTATTAGTCAAACAGGTAGGTTTGATAATGAAGCATTTGAAGATTCACAAACAGGAACAATTAACCCTATACCAATTATACAGACATATGTAGTTGCTGAGGAAGTTCAAAGAGAGAATGTCATAAGTAAAAGAATAGCTGATAGAAGTAAATTATAGAATTATGAAAAACCCAAAAATTATAGAATTATTCATTGAGGATTTAGAGGATGAGGCAGGAATTGAATTTATATCAATTGTCTCAGACCCAGCAATCCAAAGAAATTTCTTAGCATTTAAGAATGATAAGAAGGTAATGGATAAAAAAACACAATCAGAAATCATCAATCTTTTAGAAGAAGAAGAACTTGGTGAGAGTAAGGATATATTAAAGAAATCAAAAATACTTAAGGATGTTGTTGTTGACACTAGTAAGGATTATTTGGATATAATGAAGAAGATGAACAATGAGTTTCTTAAGAGGTCTTACATTGATGGTAAGACTGACTCAGATAGTTTCTTAGACTATGGAGCAGGAGATGAAAGGGTAAGGGTCAGATTTTATTATGAAGGTCCTACAGACTCTAAGAATAGAGATTTCTGTGGTTATATGATGAGACAACAATCTAACACATTGTTTAGATTTGAGGACATTATGTATATGACTGCTAATGAAGCTAATAATGAGTTTGGATATTATGACATATTCCAAAACAAAGGTTCTTACAATTGTAGACATGTATGGAAAAGAGTTGATTTCCAAGTAGTTAATGACAGAAAAGTTAATCCTAAAATTCAGGACCCAAGTTCAGAAGCTGAGGTTGTTAACAAACCTGTTCAGAGAGTATCTAAAGAAGTTAAGGAGAACTTATCAACAGATGAGTTTAAACAATGGACAGGGTATCCAATCACTGCTAGAGAGAATGCTAAGAAAGCAAGATTACTTAATGAATTAAAATCACCATCAGCAAAGTGTATGACCTTAACAGGTAGGAGAAGAGCAAATGATATTGAGAAGGGTAAAGGTTTATCTGATAACATTATGAAGAGAACCTTCTCTTATTTGAGTAGAGCAAGGGAATACTACAACCCAAGAGAATTGGAAGGTAGAGGTAGATTATCAGATGATGAACTAAGAAAGATTTCATGTGGAACAATATCTTATTTAGGATGGGGTGGAGACCCTATGTTAAAGTGGGTATCAAGAAGAATGAAGGATATTCAACTATCAAGTGATTTTGAGATGAAGTCAATGAAGACTGAGTTCCAATCTATTGATGAGGATAAAAGAATAATCACAGGATTAGCAATGGTTCCAAATGAGACCATATTCAGATATGACCCTAATAAGGATGAGGAGTTCTATGTATACTTTACCAAGAGAACAATCAGATTACTTATGGAGAAGTTTATGTTGGAAGCAAACAACAAGAATGTAGATTTGGAACATAATGGTATCAAGGTTGAAGCAGGTGTTGTTGAGAGTTGGATTATTGAAGGGGAGAGTGATAAAGCCTATGAGTTAGGATTTGATAAGGAGACTGCTCCTGTAGGTTCATGGGTTGTCTCTATGAAGATACTAAATGATGAGTTATGGGAGATGGTTAAGAATGACCCTGATAACTTAAATGGTTTCTCTGTTGCTGGTAATTTCTTATCTAAGGTAGATAGATACTCCAAAGATGAAATCATAATGAACCAAATCAAAGAGATATTAGCAGAGATTGGACCAAGAGGTGGTGTTAAACCTTCAAAGAAAGCACCAAAGTCAGATACACCTAATAAGAACCCAAAGGGTAAAGGAACAGGTGGAGGAGATGCTGGTTCATCAAGGGGTGCTAAGGTTGATAAGAAGACTGAGGAAACACTTAAGAAGAAGTCTGATGATTGGAATGAAAGATATAAAGAAAAAAGAGGATATGGTTCAAGTGTTGGACAATTAAAGGCAGTTTATAAAAGAGGATTGGGAGCATATAATGTATCTCACTCACCAAATGTCTCATCTTCAAAACAATGGGCTATGGCTAGGGTTAATGCTTATCTATACTTATTGAAGAATGGTAGACCTGAGAATAAAAAATATACAGGTGATTTTGATTTATTACCTAAAGGACACCCTAAGTCAGATAAATAGGAAACTCACAATATGTAAAAAAACTCTGGAAATCACCACTCCAAAGTTAATTATATTTAATTGTGTAATAAATAAATTTTTTTAAAAAATATTAAGAATGGATAATTCACAAGCATTACTGAAAATTAGAACTCTATTAGGATTCTCATCAGAAGAAGTTGAAACACCTACAACAGAAGTGGAAGTTGTATTTGCATCAGCTGCATCAGAAGATGGAACAATCTTTCAAGTAGAGGGAGAATGGGAAGTAGGAAAAGAAGTGGTTATTGTTTTAGAGGATGGAAGCACACCTGCTCCATCAGGTATTTTTGACTTAGATAATGGATTCACCATCACTATTGAAGAGGGTATCTTAACTGAGTTAAAAGAAACTGAGGAAAAGGAAGAACCTAATCAAGATGATGCCAAAGAAGAAGAAGTAGAAGAAACTGAAGAAGTTGAAGCTACTGAGAAAAAAGAAGAGACAATGTCAGATGACCAATTAGTAGAACTAATCTCAAAAGTAGTAAAAGAGGTTAAGGAACAAATGTCAGCAGAGTTGTCAGAAGTTAAAACCTTATTAGAAGAAAAGGTTGAAACATTAAACAATGAAATAGAGAGTTTCAAGAAAGCACCAGCTGCTAAGAAAATCACTAATTCAGCTTTTGAGTCATTAAAGGATTATGAAAATTCAAATGACATAAGAGTTAATAAAATTAAAGAGTTAAGAAAAAATCTTAACAAATAAATTAAAACTAAAACAAAAAACAAATGTCTTATATTGTATCAAGTTTAGGAAATTGGAAAGATGAGTCAGGTGCTATAATCACTCAGGCAATCTTAGAAGGTCAAACTGCTAGCCTTTCACAAGTAGTAGCTGGTATCAAACATACCAAAACAATCAATGTAGCATCTTATGATGTTGCTCCTTCAACTGCAGCATGTGGTTGGGTTAACTCAACAGGTTCTGATGTAGAATATACTCAGGTTGACTTAGTAGTTAACAGAGAAGAGGTAAAACAAGAACTATGTCCAAAGGACTTAGAAGATAAATACTTATCACAATACTTAAGAGCAGGTATTGCAGGTGATGAAGAAATTCCATTTGCTGATTCAATTGCTTCAGGTGTAGCTTCAAAAGTGAAAAGATATGTTGAAGAAAAATTATGGACTGCTACAACTGCAGGAGGTGATGCATTCAATGGTTTTGGATACACAATTGATTCAACTAACACACCAGGTGTAAATGCAACTACAGGTTCTGTAGCAATCACTAACACAAATGGTTTAGAAGAAGTAGATAAAATGATATTTGCTTTACCAGCTGATGCACAGGAACAAGAAATCTTAGTATTTATGTCTGTTGCTAACTTTGCTAAGTATAAAGCATCTTACAGAAATGCTAACTTATTCATCACTCAAGGTGAGGAAATGAATGGTTCAGTATTATCACATCCAGGTTTTGTCAATGTAAAAGTTGTTGGAACACCAGGTATATCAACTGACAGAGTAGTTGCAGGTCCTGCAGCTGGTTTCTATGTAGGTATGGATGGATTAGATGATATGGATGCAATCTCTATCTTTTATTCTCAAGACAATGATGTTGTGAGATTAAAAACTGGGTTTAAATACTCAAGTGCTATTGTATTTGAGACTTTATTCTCATCTAACCAACTATAATAATATCAGTGGAGGGGTGGGTTAATTCTCACCCAACTACAACACAATAAATAAAAAAAATTAAAACACAATACTATGGGATGTAATTCATATATCACTGGAGCACAAGGACTTAGTTGTAGAAACTCTACAGGTGGAATTAAGAATATCTTTATTTTTGAAGATGGTGATACTTTATCAATCACTTCAGGAGCACAAGGTATTACTGCTATTTCATCTACTGACACTACTGACTTATACCAATGGAAGCTTCCAAGAGCAACTAGTAACTTCCAGGAAGTTATTAATGCTTCAACAGAGAATGGTTCATTATTTTATGAAGCAACACTAACATTTTCATTATTAGGTCTTTCTCAAGAGAGACAAGATGAATTAAGATTATTAGCTGCTAATCCAGCAGTTAGATTGATAATTGAGGATAACTCAGGAAACTATTGGTTAATGGGTAAAGCTAATGGTGCTGATGTTCAGACTTCAACATTAACTTCAGGTTCAGCCTTTGCTGACAAAGTAGGATATGAGGTTGTTATGTTAGCTCAGGAACCTAATGGTGTAGAGAGATTTGATGTAGCTGATGAAGCAGCATTTGAGGCTCTATTCTCAGGAACTATCAGTTTAGTGAAAGCTTAATACCTTTTAATACTATAAAAGTTCTCAAAAGGGGAGACTTGTGAAACCACAGGTCCCCCTTTTTTTATATTTATAATCAAAGACCAATTATGTTATATGTAAAAGATGGTATTGTAAATCCTGTTTCTCTTACTCTTAGGGAGAACACCTCAGTATCACCTGTATATTATTTATTTGAATTTCAAAATGATTTCACAAAGGATAAGTTATATGAACTTCCTACAATGATTTCATCAAATAGTAGATATACAGAGTTCAATATTGATTTGGGTGAAAATGGAATAACTATGTCTCCTTCAGGATGGTGGTCATATAAGGTTTATCAACAAACATCACCAACTAATTTAGACCCTCTATTGTCTCAAGGACTGATAGAGAGGGGTAAACTATTGGTTGCTGAAGGTGATGAGAAAGAAGTAGAAACAATAAAGTATGTCTCAGATAATGAGAACAACTCCAACTATGTTTTTGTGGATATAGATGGTGGATTTGAAAGAAAAATATGGGGACAGACCCATGTAAAATTTGGTGAGGCTGAATGGATTTGGTCTCAGAGTGAATAAAAAAAAAATTAATTAAAGAAAACAAATGGGAGACTTAAGTAATAAGTTTATTGATGAAAGTTATGGGTCCTTACTAAAAACCACAGAGGATACAGGTTTATCAGGAACAACTAAAACAAACATTCAGGATGGTAATGGAGTGGATACTGCTTTATCTTTATCAACTGATAAGGTAGATGTAAATGGAGAATTACAGACATCAGGAACCACAAGAGTTCAGGGTGATGGAACATTAGTAAATGTGTCAGGTGATGTATCTCAATTTACCAATGATGCAGGGTATTTAGATGGTTTACCTGTAGATGTATTAAGAATTGGAGATAACATATCAGAATTGAATAATAATTCAGGATATCTTACTGCAGGGACTATACCATCAAATGTAATGAAGGAAGGTGAGAATGTATCACTTCTTACAAACAATGCTGGTTATCTTACTGAATTGACTTTACCAAGTAATATAATGAAGGAAGGTGAGAACAATTCTTTATTGAACAATGACTCAGGGTATATCAGTTCAATTCCAAACACTTATTTGGAATCAGGGGACAATGTATCAGAACTTGTAAATGATTCAGGATACTTAACTTCTATACCATCAAATGTGATGTTAGAAGGGGAGAACAACTCTCTATTGAATAATGACTCAGGGTTTATCACAGGTATCAATACAGGTGTTATTCAGGTTAGTGGTGGAGGTGGTATCCAACAATCACAACAAGCTCTTACAGACCAAGATGGAACTGCAACAGGTCAGTTTATTTGGCCTATTGTTGGAGCTGCTGGTATTGAGAATGATACAAGTATTTCAGACAATGCAAATTACCTTGTTAAAAACAACAACTTTGATAAGAACACCTCACCAATGGCTTCATCAGGTGCTGCTGGATTTTGGATTTTAGACCAAAATAATGACACAACATTTAACATTAATCAGAACAGGTTTGGTGGTGTAAATTATTATAATTATGTTCAAGGTCAAGACCACATATTTGGTGGTAATCAAAGTGGTCTTATTAGAATGAATACTTTCAACTCTGATAATAATTCTGACAATTGGTATGAAGGATATAATCAAAATATAACTGATATTACCCTAACAGGTCAAGATTTGGAGTTCAATACTAGAGCTGGTGCTAATGTGGCAACAATTACACTTCCTTCAGGTGGAGGTGGTGGTTTACATCCTGTGGTATCAGGTGGATATTATGGTAATCAATGGAATTACTCCCCAAATATGACCACTGCAACAGGATATGGTCAGAGAATATTAATTAGACCTGTATATTTTAGAGCAGGTGAGTATGATGCAATACATGCTTGGTATCAAACTGCTTCATCACAATCAGGTTCATTTAACAGATATGCAGTATACAATGCATCAACTACATCTCACCTATTTATTGGTGATACTAATATGCCACAACCAACAACTAAACTTATTGATGTAAGTATTCCAGCAACTAATTCAGGTGGTCAAAATGTTGGTTTATCAAGTGGTTTGGATATACCAGCAGATGGTATATATATTGAAGCATATATTTATGACAATGGTGTTGATAATACTATGTCAGGTGGTTTTTCATCATTAACAAATAGCATCCCTTATAATACCATGTTTGGTAGAGATTTACCATTCAAATCACCATTTGCTGGTTCAAAGGCAGAAGGTATAACACATGCAATCTCAAATGGGGTAGTGTATACTTCATTCCCATCAGATTTATCATCACAAACATCATGGTCTAACACATCAATTGCACCAGGTTTTAACTGGTCAATTTTATAAAAACAAATGAATTATGAGTAATTTAACAGAAAATAAGTTTTACAAAGAGGAAAAGGATGGTTCACTAACCCTAATAAGAGTTGAACAAGTAGATTTGGGAGACCCAATCAAAGATAAAGAAGAAGAACTTCTTAGACTGTATAAGGAGTTGGAAGAACTAAAAAAACAACAATAAGATGAAAGGAAAGGTATTTAGTTTTGGTTTAGTAGAAAACCCTAATAGTATTGAAAAGAGGGGTCAGAAATGGGTCTCATGGGGTCAGGGTAATGATTATCCTTCATACCTCCAAGAACTTGCACAGGATAGTGCATTACATTCCTCAATCTTAAAATCAAAGTTAGATAACATTCTTGGTGAAGGTTTAAGAAGTAAATCAAATCCTGAGGTGTTAAGATTTGCTAATAGTGATGGTGAGAGTTGGGATGACATTATGATGAAGATAACAAAGGATTTTGTCCTTTATGGTGGTTTTGCTTTAAATGTGGTTCATACCAATGGTAGAGAGACCATTGAGGTATTTCATTTAGATTATTCATATGTTAGACCTGGTAAGAAGGATGAGGATGATAGAGTTAAGGAATATTACTATTCAACAAAATGGAACAACACAAAGAAGTATCCACCAAAAAGATATGAGTGTTTCTCAATGATGTCTGAAGAAGATTCAACAATCTTTGCTTATTCACCATATGTTTCAGGTAGAGAGTATTTCCCTATTCCTGACTACTCAGGAGGGATACCAGCAATTAACTTAGGTATATCTATAGAGAAGTATCACAACTTTAATTTGAACTCAGGAATGAGTCCTTCTTTATGGGTTCACTTACCAACTGAATTGGAAACTGATGAGGAGTTAAATGACTTCTATAGAAACATTCAGGACAACTATTCAGGTATTGAGAATGCTGGTAAGTTCATTTTAACCACTTCTGATGGTATGGACTTAAAACCTCAAATTGAAACCATTACAACCTCTGTAAATGATGATTACTATACATCAGTATATGAGTTGGTAAAGACAAATGTATTAGCAGCACACAGACTAACATCAGGACTTTTGATTGGTATCAAGGATAGTTCAGGTTTAGGTTCCAATAAAGATGAGATTATTACTGCTCAAACACACTTTTTAAACACTACAATCAAACCATACCAAGACCAAATTATATCTATAATAAAGAGGTTCTTAAGAATTAATTTAAATGGTTTAAACTTAGACTTATATGTTGAACAGAATAAACTATTTGATGATGAGGGAGACCTAAATGTATAGATTATGAAAAATGTATTATTAATAAGTGAAGAGAAATTAAAATACTTCAGTGAGTTAGACCCCAACTTAGATTATGAGGAGTTGATATTGCCTTGGATTAAAGTTAGTCAGGATACCAACTTACAGGAGATTATTGGAACAAAGTTTTTAAAAGGACTATATAGTGGTGTTAAAACAAATAGTTTATCACAAACTTATAAGGATTTAATAAATAACTACATTGCAGACCTTCTAATCCACTATACCATATATAATGCTCTACCTACTATCTCAATGAGAATTAAACAAGCAGGGGTCATTAGAAACAACACAGAGACAGGAACAGGAATAGATAATAGTGATGTAAGAATGTTAAGACAACAACATAAAGAATTGGGTCAGTTTTATACAACAAGATTGGTTGAGGAATTATGTGATAACCCAACAAGATATCCCCTGTATGTAAATCCAGGGACAGAAGGTATGAAACCTAATAAAAGGAAGAATAGTTATAAGAATGGTTTTGCTTTCCCAAAGAGAGGGTATTACAATTCAGATAATGCACCTTCTTCAAATTCATAAGTTATGAAAAATACAATACTGAATATCATTACTCAAGATAAACTTATACTGACTAATGGTGCAGTATTGGGATTGTCATTAACAAATATAGAGATGATACTAAAAATAATATTACTGACCACATCTATTATATGGACAGGTATAAAAGTATATAATGAACTAAAAAAGAAAAAAGATGAAAGAAAAGATTGATTTATTTTTGTCTAAATGGATATCAAGGAAACTAGTTGTTTTTTGTATTGGGTCCATAGGATTATTCAGTGGGGTATTAACCTCAACTGATTGGGTAATTATTAGCACTACCTACATTTTTGTAGAAGGTGCTACAAACATAGTTGAAAGATTAATGAAGGTTAAGAATGGTTGAGATTAATGTAAAATTCTCACACAAAGATTTAACCTATACATATCAAGGTGTAAGAGATGAACAATTTCACAAACAACTTGAAGAAGACAAACTAATTATTAAAGAAGACAAATAACTTTAACAAAGAAAAGGGGGTGATAGAAAAAGGGTGGTTGTTAAAGACCACCCTTCTATCTTAAAAAGAAACCTTAAAGAAATCAAACAGGAATCAGTCTGTTTGACCTCTACATATATTATACTATAACAGATTAATAATATCAACTTTTTGGTTGGTATTTTTTTTTGTATATAATTTGACTTCTGCTTTTTTTTCAAGTATTTATTATTGTAAGTAGAGGTAATGAAGTTTATACAAGGTTCTTCACTCTGACAAGAAGTTAAATACTAAGACATATAACCTAACAAGTTATTCAAACTGCCCACAAGGTTGTTTAGAAGTTGGATAGTAGACTACAGGATTGAAATAATATCTAAACATAGTGGTTGAGGTTTCTCCAATAGTGTCAAAAATGGTAATAGGATGAAGAAGATAAGACTATTATTAACTAATCACAGATATATAAATGTTCTCTAGGCAGCCTAGGCACTAGGCTCTAGCATTTAAAATTTATCTTCTTGGATAAAAACCTTGTTCTTAAGGTTTAACTTCTATAAAGAATTAAATTTTATTTGTTTAATTGAATTTTAAATTATAACTTAGCTCAATTAATTAACAATTTAAAAGAATTAAGAATGAATTTAGAAGAAAGAAGAGATTACTATAAGAAAAAGAGAGTAGTAGAGCATAGAGTTTGTTTATTAGATTTTGAATATCTAGGTGAGAATACTTATGATGATGTATCATTTTTTATCTTTGATATTAAATTAGAGGTAATTAACTCAACTAGTATAGAAGATACTTATATAAGTGGTAGATGTTTTATACCTGAGTATCATAAATGGATACTAGAAGTAGAACATTATTATAAAATGAAAAGTTATGATAAGAAGACTGGTAGAATAATATTATCTGGTAAACTTGATTAACCAAAATAAATAAATTATATTATAACAAAGACAAATGAATTATGAGCAACAATGAACCCTTAAAGACAAGGATATTTGACT
>ERZ1046568.670-NODE-670-length-27349-cov-7.326152_pt1 | contig 27349 bp, 18 predicted proteins | sample MGYA00383092_ERZ1046568 | MGnify/ENA primary metagenome ERZ1046568 (study PRJEB29581, sample SAMEA5548362) | metagenome | biome: marine; feature: coastal; material: water | depth 1 m | study: Short-term variability in the microbial, nano- and picoplankton dynamics... | reverse complement strand
ACTAATCCAAACCATAAGTTACAAGTATATGAATCTACTAATTTAGGCTCAACCGTAGGAGATGAAAATGATATGTTTTCGCTTAAATCCAAGACTGCAAACACTGACTCTTTAAATTTCACAACAAGAAGAGTTGTAGCAGGATCAGATTGGCAAACTGCAAAACAAAGAATCCAAAGAAAAGTAGATGCCACTCTAATGGGGTATATACAATTTGGATCTTCGCTTGGGACTTACGATGATCTAATTACATTTGGTGAGAATGCTACTGAATACATGCGTATTGATGGAAATGGCAAAGTAGGTATAGGAACTACGAGTCCATCACAACCACTTCATGTAACTGGAAACGCTAGGGTCACAGGTGCTTTTTACGATTCAAGTAATTCAGCAGGATCAAGTGGACAAGTGCTATCATCTACAGCAACAGGTACATCTTGGATAACAGGCGGTGGCGGAGGCGGTGCAACAAGTTTAAATGGATTAAGCGATGTATTAATAGATGGTACATCTTCTTATTTTGTTAATATACCAACTACATTAAGCGGTAATCCAGCAGATAATTTAGTCATCGGTAATGGTGCTGGAAATTCAATAACAACAGCAACTAAAAATGTAATCATAGGTAAAGGTGCTGGAAATAACATATCAACTTCAGTTTCCAATGTAGTAATTGGTTATAACGCAGGACAAGGCTTAAGAACTGGTGGTGTTGGTAAAAATATAATTATAGGACAAGAAGCTGGGAATAGCGTTAATCAAGGTTATGGAAACATAATGATAGGCTATAGAGCTGGTCAAAGTGCAAATCAACAAAATTCTATATACATAGGTTACGAGGCAGCAAAGGCTAGTAATAGTATAAATGGTATTGCAATTGGTTATAGAGCAATGTACAAATCAAGTGGCGGTCAAAGAAGTACAGTAGTAGGTTACCAAGTTTTGTATAACACAACTGGGTCTTTTGTTGAGCATACTGCCTTTGGTTATCAGACTTTGTATTCACAAACCAGTGGAAGATTGAACACTGCATTTGGATATTCAGCTCTACGTTCTGGAACTACATTTAATGACAATGTCGCCTTCGGGTATAAAGCTGGATTCTATGTAACTGGAACTGGAAATACTTTGCTTGGATGTAATAGCGGAAATACTGGCACAAATAATTTAACAACTGGAGGAAATAATACATTAATAGGAAATGATTCACAAGCAAGTTCAGCAACTGTGTCAAATGAATTTACATTAGGTAATTCAAGCATAAGTACTTTAAGGTGTGCAGTCACATCTATTACATCATTATCTGATGAAAGAGATAAGGCAGAAATAAAAGATCTAACATATGGATTAGATTTTATTGATAGTCTACAGCCAAGAGAGTTTGTATGGAATAATCGCCCTGAGATTAAATTAGAACAAGTTATAGACGAAAATGGGGAGGAAGTATTTGATGAAAATGAAGATCCAGTTTATGAAGAAGTAGAATTTTACTCTAATAATAGAGGAAAAAAGGATTTTGGATTTGTAGCTCAAGAAGTTCAAGACTTAGATGATGACACCCTAAGACTTGTATATGATTCAAATCCAAATCAACTAGAAATGAGTTATGGTAAATTAGTTCCTATATTAGTGAAAGCAATACAAGAGTTAAAGGCAGAAATAGAAACATTAAAATCTCAATAAATTTGCTATCTTTGTGTTAATAATAAATAATTAAATTTAATATAATGAGTAAAAGTAAAGAAAAGGTAATGTTAACCGCAGACGAGTTAACAGCTATACAGGAGCTAAACAATAAGTTCATGCAAATAAAGGTTGCAATTGCAGACACTGTAATTCAACAGCAGCAACTTACTGTAGAGATTGGTTTAGTGCAAAAAGATTTTAATGAGCAGGAACTATTGCTTGCTGAAAAATATGGGAAGAATGCTACCATCAACCTACAGGATGGTGAGGTAACTCAACCCGAAGAAAAAAAATAAACATGGCACGGATAAGTAACACAACGGCATACCCTCAGATTGCTACCTTAGACACAGATGACTACATACTATTAACCGACAAGGCTAATAAGTTAATGACAAAGTCTTGTAGCATAGGTAAGCTCCAAGAAAAGTTTGGTATTGACACACTGGTTGCCCACGTGGAGGTAACACCTACTGACCTATTATCCTTATCTACGTCAAACAAGATTATTATACCTAGCCCTGGTGTTGATAAGGTTATAGATATTATATCTCTAGCTGTAAACACTGTGCCAGGAACAACTGCATATAACTTTACTGACCCACTAGAGTTTGTGTCTGCGGTTGACCAAACGATTAGGACTGCGGGGACTACAACGGGACAAGCACCAGGGCCATCTGGAGACCCTCAGAATAAAATAGTAGACACCGCTGCTACGTTTATAACAAGTGGGGTACTACCTGGAGATATAGCAACCTATACAATTCTAGGTGTTGTAACTAACACGGTGGTGACAAACGTAATATCCGAAACACAGCTACAGGTGGCGGCAGTAAACCTTGATACTTCTCCAGTTGCGTATATAATATACACCCCTGATAATACTGTGGCACTTGGAACTATTCCTGCGGTCGATATGAACACCGTAAATGAACGGGTATATAAACTGGTTCAACCATCTTCAAACTACCACATGGGTGCTGGAAGTCCACTTAGGTTAAAGTGTGAATCCAACCCAGCTGATGGTAATGGTAATATGTTTGTTAATATATTTTACAGGGTACTAACAATAGGTAATTCATTTTAATCTAATACTTTGGACATAAGAAAGATATCCATAGGAGCAGACTATAAGTCTGGGGCAATGCATTACATTGCAGGACAGGATGTTTTAGGCGGCAAATACTGTATCCATCTGATTCAGTACGACCAGGAAGATTTTTCTTATAGGATATGGATTCGCAATAAGGACGAGGTCTTACTATGGAAGGAGTTCAAGAAGACGATGCCTATATCCCTGGAGTACAACATAAACTTTTAATGCAATCACCGTACTCATTTATTGTAAAGCCTGTAAAGGGAAAACGCTATGACAACATAAGGGTATATGGTGATAGGGACTTAATCATCAGCGTATCTGAAGAGGATCATACCGTAGCTAATCGGTATGCAGAAGTAGTCAGTGTACCTATGGGGTATAAAGGAGAGGTATCTAAGGGAGATACTATACTTGTACACCACAACGTATTCAAGTACTACAACGATATATACGGCAGACAGAAGAGTGGTAGGAGTTGGCTTAAGGATAACCTATTTATTGTAGACTTCGATCAGTTCTTTTTATATAAGAAGGGAGGTGAGTGGAAGGCGTTTGATAAGTACTGCTTTGTAAAGCCAATAAAAAAGAAGGACTCTTACATTATAGGCAGCGGGGTAAAAGAAGAGCCACTGCATGGAGAGCTAGTGTACCTCAACGACCAGCTAGTAGAGCTTGGGTTAGAGAAGGGGGACAGCATATGCTTCGAGCCTTTTAGTGAGTACATGTTTGACATAGAGGGTCAGAAGTTATTTAGGATGTACACCAGCAACATAACCATCAAGCTATAGAATGGATATAAGGGAGTTAAAGATACAGATAATTCAAGCAGGAAAAAACTCTGTTCAGCACTTGATTCAGGTAGCCAACGAGAAGATAATAAAGATAGACCCAGAGGATGAGCTTGCGGCTGACCGATTAAAGAACGCTGCGGCTGCTAAGAAGCTTGCTATCTTTGATGCCTTCGATATACTTCAGCGTATACAGGAGGAGGAGGACAGGATCAATGGCGTGGAAAGAGAAAAAAATAACTTACCAAAAGGATTTGCAGAATCAAAATCAAAATAGTTTATACACAGAAGCAAACGATACTATACCCTCAAGCGTTAGGAAGCTAAAGAACAGACACAAGTCCTGGGTCTATGGCTACAATGAGAAGTATGACATCGTGGTTATATCTCGTGATGGGACTATCGGAGATATATATAACATAAACAACCTAAAGGTTGCCCTACCACAGACACCTAAAGACCCATACAAGAGGTCTACTGAAAAGGCATCTCAGTACTGGGAGGCATCAGAGTATTCCAAGGAGTTAAAGAGGATATCAACAATATTTCAGTGGCACAACATGCCCCTTAGTTTTAAGGAGAGGTGGGTGGACTACATAGAGAAAGAGTTTAACAGGAGGGACTTAGGATACTGGTTCTATAACAATGGAGTGCCTACATACATTACAGGTTCTCATTATATGTATCTACAGTGGACTAAGATTGATGTTGGACTACCAGACTTTAGGGAGGCCAATAGAGTTTTCTATATATACTGGGAGGCTTGTAAGGCAGACAAGAGAAGCTTTGGTATATGCTACCTAAAGATTAGGAGGTCAGGTTTTTCTTACATGGGTTCTGAGGAGTGTGTAAACATGGCTACGCTTGCTAGGGATGCTCGTGTAGGTATACTGTCAAAGACAGGGTCTGATGCAAAGAAGATGTTTACAGACAAGGTTGTTCCCATATCAAACAACTACCCATTCTTCTTTAAGCCTATACAGGACGGTATGGATAAACCTAAGACAGAGCTTGCTTACAGAGTCCCTGCGTCTAAGATTACAAAAAAGAATATGTTCCTCATAGACGAAGAGGAAAAGCTTGAGGGGCTTGATACCACTATTGACTGGAAGAATACTTCAGACAACAGCTATGATGGTGAGAAGCTAAAGCTACTTATACATGACGAGAGTGGAAAGTGGGATAAGCCAGATAATATATTAAATAACTGGCGTGTTACTAAAACATGTCTCAGGCTAGGTAGTAAGGTTGTGGGTAAGTGTATGATGGGTTCTACATCTAATGCCTTAGATAAGGGTGGTAGAAACTTTAAGCAGTTATACTACGACTCTGACGTGTCTAAAAGAAACTCAAACGGACAGACTAAGAGTGGTCTGTATAACCTATTCATTCCTATGGAATGGAACATGGAGGGGTTTATAGATCAGTATGGAATGCCTGTGTTAAAGACACCAAGTAAGCCAGTGATGGGTATTGACGAAGAGCTTATTAGCCAGGGTGCTATTGACTACTGGGACAACGAGGTTAGTTCTCTAACATCAGACCCCGATGCACTTAATGAGTTCTATAGGCAGTTTCCTCGCAGTGAGTCTCATGCTTTTAGGGATGAGAGCAAGCAGTCTATATTTAACTTAACCAAGATATACCAACAGATAGACTATAACGACTCTCTTATAAGGGAACACTTTGTAACTCAGGGTTCGTTTAGTTGGAAGGATGGTATAAAGGATAGTAAGGTAGTTTGGACTCCAAATAAAAGAGGTAGATTTTTTGTAACTTACATGCCTAAACCTGCGTTACAGAATAATGTAATAAGGAAGAATGGTAGATTTTTTCCAGGCAACGAACACCTAGGAACTTTTGGATGCGATTCCTACGATATATCTGGAGTAGTTGTGGGCAAGGGGTCTAACGGATCTTTGCATGGTTTGACTAAGTTTTCTATGGAGGAGATACCAAGTAATCATTTCTTCTTGGAGTACATAGCAAGGCCTCAGACTGCTGAGATATTCTTTGAGGAGGTATTGATGGCGTGTGTGTTCTTTGGTATGCCTATCTTATGTGAGAACAATAAACCTCGGTTACTGTACCACTTCAAGAATAGGGGGTATAGAGGGTTCTCTTTAAACCGACCAGATAAGGCTTACTCAAAGCTGTCTAAGACAGAAAAGGAGTTGGGTGGTATACCTAACACATCTCAGGATGTAAAGCAGTCACACGCATCTGCTATTGAGTCTTATATAGAAAAATATGTAGGACTAGATGAGACTGGTATATACAGAACTGAGGGAGATATGGGGGACGTATACTTTGAAAGAACCTTAGAGGACTGGGCAAAGTTTGATATCAACAACAGGACAAAGTTTGATGCGTCTATAAGTTCAGGTCTGGCTATAATGGCTAACCAAAAACACCTATATACACCGTTAAAAGAAAATAAAAAAATAAGCATTAAATTTGCAACATATAACAACACTGATTCCCGCAGTAGAATAATAAATAGATGAAAGAGGTAAAAATAGAAATCAATCAAGCCGCTTTTCCTGATCAGTTTGTTACTGACGCACAGAAAGATACGATGGAGTATGGCCTACAGATAGGGCAGGCGATACAGTACGAGTGGTTCAGGAAGGATAGTAGTTCATGTAGGTTCTTCAACCAGTGGGGGGAGTTCAATAGGCTAAGGCTGTACGCCCGTGGTGAGCAGTCAGTGGCTAAGTACAAGAACGAGATTGCGGTAGACGGAGACCTAAGCTACCTTAACCTGGACTGGACACCTGTTCCAGTTATACCTAAGTTTGTAGACATAGTAGTAAACGGATTAAACGACAGGCTGTTTAAGGTGAAAGCCTTTGCAGAGGATGCTATGTCAGCGGAGAAGAGGGATGAGTTTCAGAAGATGATAGAGGGGGAGATGATTGCACGTCCGTTGTTTCAACAGATAGAGCAAGACTTTGACCTAAGTCTTTTTCAGACGGAAGAGTCTGAGCTACCTGAGAGTGATGAGGAGCTTCAGTTATATATGCAGCTTAAGTATAAGCCAGCTATAGAGATTGCTGCGGAGGAGGCTATAGACACCATACTTAATCAGAACCAATACAACGAGATAAGAAAGAGATGTGACTACGACCTTATGACGCTTGGCGTTAGTATGGCAAAGCATCAGTTTCTACCAGGACAGGGGGTACAGCTAGACTATGTTGACCCTGCAAACGTTGTGTACAGCTATACAGAAGATCCATACTTCAAGGACTGCTACTACTGGGGTGAGGTAAAGACCATACCCATGGCAGAACTTGTTAAGATAGACCCCGATATATCAAACGAGGATATGGACAAGATATCTAAATATAGTCAGTCCTGGTATAACTACTACAACAACGCTCAGTATTACGAGAACTCTATGTTCCAGCGTGACACAGTTACCCTGTTGTACTTTAATTACAAGACCACACACTCTTTTGTTTACAAGAAGAAGGAGATGGCAGACGGTAGTTACAAGGTTGTTGCCAAGGATGACCAGTTTAACCCACCCGTTGAGATGCAGCAGGAGGGTAAGTTTGAGAGGGTAGAAAAGAATATAGAGGTATGGTACGATGGTATCATGGTGATGGGTACGAATATTTTACTGAAGTGGGAGTTAGCTGAAAACATGGTAAGACCAAAGTCAGCTTCTCAGCATGCACTGCCTAACTATGTGGCGTGTGCGCCAAGGATGTATAAGGGTGTATACGAATCTTTAGTGAGGCGTATGATTCCTTTTGCAGACCTTATACAGATGACACACTTAAAGATACAGCAGGTAGTTTCTCGTGTTGTACCAGACGGTGTATTTATAGACGCTGATGGATTAAATGAGGTAGACTTGGGTACAGGCAACGCTTACAACCCTGAGGATGCACTGAGACTATACTTCCAGACAGGTTCTGTTGTTGGTAGGTCTTACACCCAAGACGGTGATTTTAATAACGCAAGGCAGCCGATACAGCAGCTTACATCAAGCAGTGGGTCAGGTAAGCTACAGATGCTGATAGGTAACTATAATCACTACATGGATATGATTAGGACGGTTACTGGATTGAACGAGGCAAGGGATGCTTCAAGCCCTAACCCACAGGCATTGGTTGGTGTACAGAAGCTCGCTGCATTAAGCTCTAATACGGCAACTAGACACATACTTAACAGTAGCTTGTATATAACAAAGCGTTTGGCTGAGGGTATTGTTATAAGGACATCAGATATATTGGAGTACTCGAACTTTAAGAATCAGTTTGCTATGCAGATTGGTAAGTATAACCTAAGGTTGTTAGAAGACCTAAAGGACTTCTACTTGTATGACTTTGGTATATTCCTAGAGATGTCTCCAGACGAGGAGCAGAAGGCTATGCTTGAGCAGAACATACAGATGGCATTATCTAAGCAGGATATAAACCTTGAGGACGCTATTGACATTAGGGAGATACATAACCTAAAGATGGCTAACCAGCTATTGAAGGTTAAGAGAAAGAGAAAGCAGCAGGCAGAGCAGCAGGCAGTACAGCAGCAGCAACAAGCAGCGGCACAGATGCAACAGCAGCAAGTAATGGCACAGTCTCAAGCCGAGCAGATGAGGATACAGACAGAGACACAGGCTAAGATGCAGATAAAGCAGGCAGAGGTTGCTATGGATATTGAGAAACTAAAGAACGAGGCACAGCTAAAGGCTCAGTTGATGGAGATTGAGTTCGGATACCAGATGCAGATGAGGGGCTTAGAACAGCAGCAGATAGACATGAGGGAGGAGTCAAGAGAGAAGGCTAAGTCTGACAGGATTACTCAGGCTAACACGCAGCAGTCTAAGATGATTGAGCAGAGGAAGAGAAACCTGCCACCTATAAACTTTGAGTCCAACGAGGACAGTCTAGATGGATTTGATCTAGCTGAGTTTAACCCAAGGTAGGCTAAAATATTATTATATAATATGTATTAACTTTGTACAAAATTAAATCAAATGAATTTACAAGTAAAAGAAGTTGGTGGAAACCAAGAAAAATCAAAGGCTGAGATAGAGGAGCAGTTGCTCAAGAAACATGAAGAGTCTTTTGCTGACTCAGAGACTGTATCTAGTGAGCCAGAGGTTATAGCTAAAGAGCCAGAGGTTGCACCTGAGCCATTAACTATAGATGACGACAGTGTTCTGTCGTATATAAAGGAAAGGTATAACAAGGACATTGATTCAGTTGATCAGTTGTTCGAGACGAGAGAGTCAAACGAGCAGCTTCCTGATGACGTGTTAAAGTATTTTGAGTATAAGAAAGAGACTGGGCGTGGTATTGAGGACTTTTATAAACTACAAAAGGACTACGATAGCATGGACGAGAACTCTATACTAGCTGACTACATGGCTATTCATGAGGAGGGTTTAGATGCGATAGACATCGAGGACTTGATGGATGATAAGTTTGGCTATGATGAGCTTGATGACGACAAGGATATCAAGAAGAGACAGCTGGCTAAGAAAAGAGAACTTGCGAAAGCACGTAAGTTTTTTAATGAACAGAAAGATAAATATAAAATTCCTCTTGAGTCAAGTGGGGGTGGGTTATCTGAAGATCAGAAAGAAAACTTAAGTGCATATCATAAGTATATAAACGAATCTAATTCTGTTGCTGAACAAAATCAGAAGCGATATGATTACTTCTTAAACCGCACTAAGGAAGTGTTTAACAACGAGTTCAAAGGTTTTGAATTTGAGGTCGGTGAAAAGAAGATTAATTACAAACCAGGTACAGCAGAAGAGCTGTATAACAAACAGTCTGACGTAAACAACTTTATAAACAAGTTTGTGGATAAGGAGGGTTTACTGAGCGAGACAAAGGATTACCACAGGGCCTTATCGGTTGCTATGAATCCAGAGAAGTTTGCTCAGTTCTTTTATGAACAAGGTGTTGCAGCAGCGGTTGATGATGTTACACGTAAGTCCAAGAATATAAACATGGATGTACGTAAGTCACCTCAGCTCTCAACAAAAGATGGTTTGAAAATTCGTTCTGTTGGAGACACAAGCAGTGGAAAGGGACTCAAAATTAGAAGTTTAAAAAAATAATTAACAAAAAAAAGTAAAAAATTATGGCAGTAAATGCAACGCCAGGTTTCGACCTGCAGCCATCAGCACAGCAAGTGCCGTTGGAAAGTAACTATATCACAAACTTTGATTTCTTGAATCAGTATCTACCCGATACTTACGAGAAAGAGTTTGAGAGATATGGAAATAGAAGTGTATCATCTTTCCTAAGATTAGTGGGAGCAGAGATGCCTTCTAACTCTGACCTTATCAAGTGGGCAGAGCAAGGAAGACTACACGTAAAGTACCAAAACTGTACATCAGCTGCTGCAGATACAGCTTTAACTGGGGTGTGGACTATTCCTAACAATATCAGTAACTTTAACCCTGCGCTAGCTGGAAGTAATACAGCATCATTAAGGGTTGGACAGACGGTAATGATATCCGACAAGACAGCTGGGTCTAACCTAACTAACAAGGGTGTGATCACGGTAGCTCCTACAGCTGCGACTCCAGATCAAGTAACAATAGCATACTATGAGGCCGCTGGACAAGCAATGGTAGCGGGTGTAGCTTGTGATATATTTATCTACGGGTCTGAGTTCAACAAGGGAACTGAAGGGATGGTAGGATCTAACGAGTCTGACGACTTAATCTTTGACAACAAGCCAATAATTATCAAAGACAAGTACGCTGTCTCTGGTTCTGACATGGCTCAGATTGGATGGATCGAGGTATCAGGCGAGGATGGAGTAAGCGGATACCTTTGGTATCTAAAATCTGAGCATGACACGAGACTACGTTTCGAGGACTACATGGAGACTGCAATGATTGAGGCCGTGCCTGCAGAGGCTGCTTCTGGGGCAGGAGACTTCTTCCAAGGTACTGGAGCTGGATTATCAGCAGCTAACCTTAACGGTTCAGAGGGTGTGTTCTACGTAGTGGGTCAGAGAGGTAACGTGTTTGGTGGAGGTAATCCAACAACGCTTGCTGAGTTTGATTCTATTATACAGAGGTTAGACAAGCAGGGAGCAATCGAGGAGAACGTTCTCTTCGTGAACAGAAACTTCTCGTTTGATATGGACGACATGTTAGCTGCTCAGAACTCTTACGGGGCTGGTGGTACTTCATATGGACTGTTTGACAATGACGAGGAGATGGCTTTAAATCTTGGGTTCTCAGGATTCAGGAGAGGCTATGACTTCTATAAGTCTGACTGGAAGTATCTTAACGACCCAACAATGAGAGGCGGTCTTGTAGGCGGTGCGATCAACGGAATGTTAGTTCCTGCTGGTTCGACTACAGTATACGACCAGGTACTAGGAAAGAATGCAAAGCGTCCTTTCTTACACGTTCGTTACAGAGCTTCTGAGACTGAAGACAGACGTTATAAAACTTGGATCACTGGTTCAGCTGGTGGAGCAAGGACATCTTCTTTGGATGCTATGGAGGTAAACTTCTTGACAGAGAGAGCAGTTTGTGTATTAGGCGCAAACAACTTCTTCTTATTCCAAGATGCATAATAAGCAGTAATGTTAGGGGAGATGTAAGAGTCTCCCCTTTTTTAATTCTAAATTAAATTATATCAAATGAAAAAAACACAAAAGTTTGTAGACAAAACTTACAGGCTAAAACAAGACCGTGCGCCACTCAGCTATATGCTGTCATCAAGACACTCTAGAAGATCACCTTTGTTACACTTCGATGAGGGCAAGGGGCTTAACAGGCCGCTGAGGTATGCAAGAAACCAAAAGAGTCCGTTCGAGGACGAGCAGGATGGTAACGCTATACTAGAGCCTATCGTATTCGAGGATGGCATGCTATTCGTACCTAAACAAAACCAAGTACTACAGCAGTTCTTACACTACCACCCGTCTAATGGAAGGGTGTATGAGGTTGTAGATAAGTCAAGGGATGCGTCCAAGGAGTTAGAGATGGTAGAGAAGGCTGTTGATGCGATGATTGTTGCAAAGGAATTAAAGGGCGATAAGTTATTGGCTGTGGCAAGGGTATTGATCGGGGTTTCGGTTGACAAGATGTCTACCGCTGAGATCAAGAGGGATGTACTTGTCTATGCGAGAAACAGTCCACATGACTTTATGGAGACTATAAACGATCCTATGCTAGACCTGACCAATGATGTTGTTCAGTTCTTTAATAACTCTTACCTGTCGTTTAGGAACTCAGGTAAAGACGTTTACTTTAACTTACCAAAGAATAAAACTAAGCTACTAACCGTTCCGTTTGGTGAAGACCCCTACTATATTGTGGCTTCATTGTTCCAGACAGATGATGGTATTGAGACTTACAAGCTACTAAAGAAACGCTTAAGTAGTAATAGTTAATAACAAAGAGAGAGGCTTAAAAAATTAGGCCTCTTTTTTTTTGTTATCTTTGTAAAAAAGAATATCGATGATAAATTCTGTGAGAAATACAGTGTTAGCTGTACTCAATAAAAACAATTACGGATATCTATCTCCCCAAGACTTTAACTTATACTGCCTACAGGCACAGATGGACTTGTTTGAGGACTACTTCTATCAGTACAACAACTGGATTAACAGAGAAAATAACAGGTCTTCAGGGACTGGTTACGCAGATATAGTAAAGGGATTAGAGGAGGTTATAGACACGTTTACGGTAATAGCACCCCTACAAAATCAGAGTACGGCTACATTAAATAAAAGCTCGTACCTTTTACCTACCGCAACACTAAACGGAAGTGACTACTACCTACTTAACAAGATGTTAGTCTACCAAACAATTAGAGCTACGGGTACTACAACCAGCTTTGCGGTTGGTCAGAACGAGATAATAGACACCAACGCCACATTTATAACAAGCGGAGTACTTCCAGGAGATGTTGTTGGGTATAGTATTGGGGGTGTACCAACAAACACATTAGTAGAGAGCGTGGTGTCAGAGACACAGCTTCAGGTGGAAAGTACAAATATTATTTCGTCTCCTATAGACTATGCAGTATATAATCCTAATAACTTAAAGGAAGCAGAGAAAGTAACACAGGCTAAGATAACCTTACTGGACAACTCTATACTAACCAAGCCAACGTTGACATACCCTGCGTATATTCAGAACGCATTAAGCTCTAAGGTATACCCATCTAGTGTACACGAACAGGGGCAGGTACTAGCTCAGTATATCAGGTATCCGTTTACACCTAGCTGGACTTACTTAGAGACCTCTGGTAGCGACCCTATATTCAATATATCTGATGGTCTGTATCAAGACTTTGAGCTACCACTTTCAGATGAACCTAACTTAGTTAATAAGATTTTACAGTATGCGGGAGTAGAAATAAGGGAAGCAGATGTTGTACAGTTTGCACAGGGACAAGAAGCATTAGATACACAAGAAACAAGTTAAGATGGCATATATAAATCAGTACCAGTACTACACAAACAACGAGGGAAACCCAAACGATGCGAATTGGGGATCATACCAGTATGTAACACTAGAGGATATAGTTAATAACTTCATGCTTATATACCAAGGAAACCACGAATTGGTTAATAACCTGAACAGGTTTCAGGTACTGTTCCATGCAAAGCGTGGTATACAGGAGTTAAACTACGATGCACTTAAGGAGATAAAGATACTGCAACTAGACTTAGACAGCAGCTATAGGTTTGTCTTGCCATCCGACTTTGTGAACTGGGTTAGGATATCTGAGTGGAGGAATGGTGTACTGCGTCCATTGACTGAAAACATACAGACAAGCTACGCCAAGGCATACCTACAAGACAACGATGCTAACCTACTATTCGACCAAGACGGCAACGTACTAAGCCCTCAGGACAGTGAAATAGATCTAGCCCGTATAAGGGGTGGCTCAAGGAGTATATACCTAAACTCAAACAGTGTCTATGACGGGCAGGAGGGATGGAATGTAGACGGGTGTTGGTACTTTGACTACCAGGTTGGTGCAAGGTTTGGTCTGAATACAGAGACAGCAAACTCAAACCCTACGTTTAATGTAGACAAGAAGGCAGGGGTAATAAACTTTAGCTCTGGGAGTAGTATGAGGTCAGTGGTATTAGAGTATGTCTCTGACGGAATGGAGAACGGAGACGATGCGTCTGTTAGTTTAAATAAGTTATTTGAGGAGTACATATATGCGTACATACGGTACTCTATTTTAAACGGGAGGCTTGGTGTACAAGAGTATGTAGTGAACAGGGCAAGGAGAGATAAGTCATCACTACTAAGGAACGCAAAATTAAGACTAAGTAACATACACCCTGGCAGGCTTCTGATGAACATGAGGGGCAAGGATAAATGGATAAAATAATAATATGCCAATAATAAATACAAACTTTATTGCAGGTAGGATGAATAAGTCTGTGGACGAGAGACTCCTTCCACCAGGTGAATATGTAGATGCTATAAACGTGCGTCTGGGTTCTACTGAAAACACTGAGATAGGTGCTGTAGAAAACTCAAAGGGTAACAACGCCTTGACTACATTAGAGTATCGTGGGCAGTCACTGTCAAGTTCAGCAACATGCTTAGGTGCATATGACGATGGACAGCTTGAGACTATGTACTGGTTTGTCCATGACCCAGCTAACACAGTGTCTGAAAATGGTGTTGTTGATATGGTGGTATCGTTTAATACACAGGTCAATCAGCTCAGATACCATGTGATAACAAATAACGTATTAAATTTTGATCCAGAGTATTTAATAACTGGCGTAAATAAGATAGAGGACTTACTGTTCTTTACGGACGGAAAGAATCCACCAAGGAGAATAAATGTAAACGACACATACGATTTTCCTTCAGGAGATATGGATGGCATAGAGGAGGAGGATATATCTGTTATACTAAAGCCACCTGGTTTTGAAGACCAGACAGCAACTGGCGAAGTTCCACTGACAGCACCTACGTTTGAGTTAATCAATGTGGTGGGTGGAGAAAATTATTTGGAGGACAGGTTTATAAGTTTTGCTTACAGGTACAGGTACATAAACAACGAGTACAGTGCGACCTCTTTATTCAGTCTGCCTGCATTCCAGCCATCAAACTTTAGGTTCTCCACCCGAAGCTATGACAACGCTGGTATGTCTAATTCATTCAACGGTGCTAAGGTAAAGTTTAGTACAGGTAGTGATAGGGTTGTTCAAGTTGACTTGCTATACAAAGACTCTAACACTAACAGGATATATGTAATAGAGAGGTTTAAGAAGGAAGACTACGGCTGGGCAGACAACGCAACGCAGGAGTATGTGTTCACGAACAGTAAGATATACTCTGTGATAGGATCGGATGAGTTACTGAGGCTATACGACAACGTCCCACTAAAGGCACAGGCCCAAACAATAATGGGCAACAGGCTGATATACGGTAACTATACCGATGGGTATGACATAGTAAACATAAACGGACAGAACATTCCCATAGACTACTCTACATCACTATTCACTACATCGTTAAGCCTTATAAACCTAGACAATGCTGTACTCGAAAACTCATCCGTAAGTCCTGGTGTTGCTTATACTATAAACCCATCAGCAACTATTAATGTGCCTAACTCTTTAGCCACAGTAGACCTTGCAGAGGTAGAAGACCAACTATTAAGGGGGGCGCAGTTAGCTTTTGATATAAGGATTGAACACTTTACTATAAACGGTACAACTACTGATACGTGTTACACTGATAATGTTGGGTTTCAGAATTCTCCGCTTAACATAAATGTCACCATAAACCTCACACAGGACTATGCAAATGTCTTTGACTTTGTTAATTCAGCAGATTTTGAGAATGCTATAGGAACTTTGATAGACATAAACTTTAAACCAATAGGCGAGGCTGACGAGGGCATATCTCTAACGGATAAGTTCAACGCAGGATTAGTAGTACCCAGTGGAGGTGGTTGTGACTTTGAAAAAATCATAAGTTCTATTACAAGTAGTGTTTCGCAGCAGGGATTTGCTATTAGTGCTACCTCTGGGCAAACTACCTTTAGTTTACAGACGTTGGCAATGAAGTACTCTACAAGTACTACTCCATCTACTGATATATACGAGTACTTTGGATTTAGTTCGTTTAGGGTGGGCTTTACTAACAACATAAATAAGTCAAGCCTGCACAGTGACAGAGACTTTGAGACTGGTATTGTATACCTAGATGAGTATGGCAGGGGTTCTACTGTTCTAGTATCTGAGTACAACACTATATTTGTGCCACCTGGTGCGAGCCTAACAAAGAACCAGATACAGACAACAATACAGAACTACGCACCAACATGGGCGACTAAGTATAAGTTTGTGGTCAAGCCAAGTAAGGTTGGGTACGAGACGGTTTACAGTAACTTCTTTTATACAAACCCGTTTGACAACGTAACACACTTTAAGCTAGAGGGTGATAACACAAACAAGGTGAAGGTTGGAGACAGGCTTAGGGTAAAGAGAGACACAAGGGGTGCTTTAACGTCCTTGGTTGAGACCACGGTACTGGGCGTGGAGGCACAAAGCTCTGACTTTTTAAATGGACAGCAAGAGCTTGGGGCAAACAGCGAGCAGTTGGCAGGGCTATACATGCAGATCAAGGCGACCAACTTTTCCGCTCAGGTTTCTAGCGACTCTATAATTGACTATGGTTTAAGGGCAAGAGCATCTGACTCAAATACTCCTGGGGATGATGTATGGGCCTTATCATACCCATGCTATACATACGACGCTGTTGGCGGCACAACAAGTAACTATGACCTGCCTGCAGGTTCAGTCATAGACATGAAGTTTAGGTTTTTTAGACCTGAGGGTGGTGGTGGGCCAGTAAGGGAATGGGAACTAGACAGGAGCTTTGTAGTGTCAGAGGACTACAGTGACTTCCACGAATTTTGGACTGCCTCTAACATAGACACTACCGCAACATACTCTTCAGGGGCTGACCCTGTCGGTATTTACATTACTAACTTTGCTAGCCCTGAAGGGAGTGGTACAGACCCAAATGCTACATCTCCAACAAACGCAGATGGGGCATATAAACGTGCTGATGGGACTGAGGGGAAGGGTTTATTTAAGATGTACTTTCAGTTTATACAGCAAGTTGAAGGGGACGTAACAAGTCCTTTGTGGCTTGGTGTTAGGTGTGGGGGTATAGGAATCAATGGATGGACTGTGGCTGATAAAGAAATGACTGTGTCTGCTGAGATAGTAGTCCAAAGGGCGAACACGGTAATGGTCTTTGAAACAGAACCAGCAGATGCAAACGATGAGATTTACTTTGATGCGTCAGAGGCACTGCCCCTAGTTAGGGACGTGGCTACTGGAAACATGCTACACAAGTCAACAGGTAACGTGGACTCTGGTGACCAAGACCAGACCACTACACAGGACGCAATCGTTACTCTAGACTTTATGGACTGCTATACCTTTGGTAATGGCGTGGAGAGCTATAAGTACCTAGACAGGATAGATGGAAGGTCTGTTGTCATGGGGCAGAGGGGACTAGCAGTAGCGGATCAGGACTATAAAAAGACAGACAGGTTTGCTGACCTTACATACAGCGGTGTGTACAGCAGCAGCTCTGGTATAAATAACCTTAACGAGTTCAACCTAGGTCTGGCAAACTTTAAGACACTGGAGACATCGTTTGGCCCTATACAGCTACTGTTTGCAAGGGAGACAGACATACTCACGCTACAGGAGGATAGGATTAGTTACGTACTTGCGGATAAGAACCTTATTAGCGACTCAGTGGGTGGCGGGTCTATTGTGTCAGTGCCACAGATACTAGGCACACAGATAGCTCGTGTAGAGGAGTATGGTATTAGTTACAACCCAGAGAGCTTTGCTAACCACGGGCCTTACTTTTACTTTACCGATACCAAGAGGGGTGCTGTGATAGAACTCATGGGTAACTCTAGGAACGATAGGCTTAGGGTTATATCAAACCTAGGGATGCGGTCTTGGTTTAGAGACCAGTGGAACTTTCAGCTGAACACTCAGAAGATTGGTGGATTCGATCCATACATGGACGAGTATGTCCTCGGAACAAACTTAAACCCTGTGCCTGTGCCTGAGCCTGTGCTACAGTGTGGCGCACAGCTATCGTTCAAGGGACTAAGCGAGGCTGTTACGTACACATATAACTTCAGAAGTATAATTGGGGACAGTAGAATAGACTATGAGATAGACTCAGGTGGAATTACTATAGACGTGTTATGGAACGGGAACACATACTCATCGGGTGTGGTTACTGTTTCAGGAAGTTTTACGTGGAACAAGTCAGCACTTACACCTACCAATGCACAGGTCACTATAACGCCTGTTGATACAGCTGCATTTAGTGTAAAACCACAGTGTATACAGAGTATACCTATTACGGTAGTGAAGTGTATGATTAACTCAAGCACTAGCGCAGGAGAGACTATACACCTTGAGTATAGCTGGAGCGACACAAACTCTATTAGCCCAGTAGACAGCGACTTGGCTACACTAGGTACGAGCAATAATACGTTTAGCTTCTACAATGTACAGTCTGGTATAAGGTCACAGGGAGTGTTCCCATACAGCGGTGTTGATTTCACTATCAGGACAAATAAGGTAAATTTTGATGACTATGACTGGGGGTATCCAGAAGATAACTTCAAGTACCTGTCTTCTAACACACTGTATGCCAACACCCCTACGGATGTGGCTGCGTTGTTAGCGGCCTCTACTACCATACCAAACGTAGACGTGACAAGCCCGTCCCCTAACATAAACTTAGCAACGGTGACTGGACTAAGCCTGCCAGTAGGAAACCAGTACCTGTATGTAATATACGACCTTAGGGACATTGCCGCACAGCAGCTGTGCTACGATTCAACTTCTGCGGTTGCAGCTTGTTGTACGTGTCCATGGAGCTGTGTTTCTTTCTTAGCGAGTACATCATCGGTAGAGGACTCAGTGTGTGACACGTTTCTAAACTCAACGTACTACCACAACAACGGTTCTGGTTCTTTGCCAGTGGCAGGAAGTATTGTGTACACAAGTTCAAACTGTGAGGACGCAACAACGGGTCTGGTAAATGTATTAGATACAGGTTTCTATAAGATATCTGCAACAACGTACATGGAGATAGGATTAAATGGTTTAGTGTTACAAATAAAAAATTGTTAAAAAAATAATATGGGACAGTTAGGAATATACTACTTTAATGGAAACTCTTTTGCTCAGGCTACATCCATATTTACGGATTCTGATCTTACTACCCTTGCTCCTGATGGATACTACTCAAACGCAGGCATAGTAAGACAGCAATTGCTTGGCATACTACTATCGCCAGAGACATGTAGTACATGCTGTATTCCATGTAACGATATAGTATTAGTATCCGAGGATACAAATGGATTGTACTCATCATGCTTAGAGCTAGGTAGTGGAACGGGTGCTGTAATTTTTAGGATTCAAGTTATATTTGGAGAGGGGAGTTCGTACCCAGTGGGTACAATAATAACACACGATGGAAATAACTATAACGGGTTCACTATCAAGAATAACCACAACGGTATTGATTTTCAAGATAATTCTGTACCACCTAATGAATTAGATTATGCAGGTATAAACAATAACCCTACCGATCCTACGTATTTGGGAGTTTTTCCATCTGGCGCAAGTATTATTAACACTTACGATCAAACGCCAACAGACCCATGCGGGCCATTAGACCAGCTCGAAGATTACACATATGAATCTGTGACAGAGTCTTTTGTTGAGCAGGGTACGTACCAGACGGTTGTGATTAATAGCAACCAAGTAGGTTTTTTAACTGGGTCAGGGAGTAATGTTACTAGGCCTTTTACCTTAGTTTTTCCAAAACAAAATGCTACGTCTACCTTTGCTGACATGCTTATCTATTCACCACTGTGTGGCACTGCTATGGTATTTGAGGTTGAGTGTCCCGCACAACTGCCGTTCTTTGATGCAGAAGAAGGTCAGGTTAATATTCCTTTCTGTACAGACACACCAATCTTTAATACGTATTACTTCGCAAGGAACTCAGACAGTTATAACTTTGCAACACAGCAGTTTGATGTGGACACGAACACCACACCTGACGTGGGTAACTTTGTATTCACACAATCAGATGGCTCTGTGTACCTTAACGATACACCAGATCCTTTATATTACTACATAGACATACCATCATCTCCAGGCGTAGGGGAATATATTAGAGTAAGAAACGGTGTGGTTATAGAGAAAGGCCCATGCCAACCTCAATAACACCTTAAAAAATAATACACATGCCAGTACCGTCATCAAGCAATCCATTTACACTGACCTATAGCGAGGGGGCTGAGGGTTGGCCGTCTTTCTATACATACTTCCCTGAGTACGTAAAGGGGATGAATGGATACCTGTACACCTTCCAGAACGGAAACATGTATAGGCACAATACCAATAGCATACGTAACAACTACTATGGCGTGCAGGGTACGTCAAGTATTACGAGCGTGTTTAACCCACAGCCATCGGTAGCTATAAAGCTTTTTAAGACACTTTCGTTTGAGAGTAATGCGTCTTGGAACTGTACGTCTCTGCTTACTGACCTAAGCCAGGGGAATGTACCTGAGATAAACTTCGAGCAGAAGGAGGGGGAATGGTTTGCGTACATAAGACACAACACGGGGGTAACAAACTTCTCCCTAAGGTACTCAAATGGCTTGGGCAACATAGTATCTGTCAGTGGGATAGGTTGTCAGTCTTATTTAATTACTAACAATACTGGTAGTACTGGATTTTATCAAATAACTACCTGTGATGGTGAAGTACTCCCAGGTATTATAAATGATGGGGCGAGTTTTGAAGAGTGTTCACAGGTAGTACCAACGGGATCAAGTGGATTAATAATAAGTGCGGGAACTATTACATGTCCAACCGATACGGTGCTGTGTACGTTTAACAACAACATAGGGAACATCATAACAAACGGGGCAACTGCTTACACACTAGCACCAAACTCTTCGCCATCCCTTGCAGGACAGGTGATAGAAGTGGTTAAGTCTGGGAGCAGTGGTACGGTTACTTTGGATACTACGATAGCAGGGGCTACAGCCCCAGTCGCAGGCCAGTTCCTAATGTTTGTTAACAACACTATAGCGGAGAGCTATGGTATGAGGGGATACTACATGGAGTTCACGTTGGTTAATGACGACACCACGCCAGTAGAGTTATTTGCAGTGGGAAGTAGTGTGATGAAAAGTTTTCCATAGAAATTTATTATCTTTGCATTAAATGGAATTAAATATAAATAGACTAAGCTCTACTGACTATGACGATATACTATGTCAGTGGTGGAGAGACTGGAGATGGACACCGCCCCCTAAAGACTTTTTACCTGAGGACGGTACTGGTGGATATATAGTATATGACGATGCCACCCCTGTATGTGCAGGGTTTATGTACATGACAAACTCTAAAGCGGTTTGGTGTGACTGGATTATATCGAACATAAACTACAAGGACAGGGACAAAAGAAAGGCGGCTATAAGGCTGCTTATAGGTCACATAACAGACATAGCAAAGAACAGTGGACACAGGTACTCATACGCACTGATACAGAGCAAGCCACTTATAGAGGCATATAAGGATCTGGGGTACACAGAGGGTTCTAAATACACAAGTGAAATGATTAAAATATTATAGCATGGCAATAGGAACAGCAGCAACAATAGGAGTAGGAGTTAGCGCAATAAGTTCAGGACTATCTTTTAAGCAGGCCGCAGACCAATCAAGGATGGCATCCAAGGCAAGGAAGGCATCTGAGAAGCTCATAGCGGACGCTAGACAGAAGGCAGAGAAGGACTACTACGAGGGACTGAACGTACCCCTAGACGCATACGGAGAGCAGTTTGCTCAAAACATGGCAAACCAGCAGCAGACCATACAGGCACTGCAGGAGGGTGACACAAGGAATCTTATCGGTGGAGTGCAGGGTCTAACTGCAGCAGCGGCAGCGGCCAACGAGCAGACACGTATTGGTCTGGGTCAGGAGCTTTATGCCAACAGGAAGATGAAGGCAGACTCTAGGCAGAATATAAACCAACAACAAATACAGATAGACGTAGGACAGGCGACAGACCAACAGCTTATGGCTAGGGACGCTGAACAGGCTAGGGCTGCTGCTATGAAGAGTGGTATATCAAGTGCTGCAAACGCTGCTTATATCTATGGTAGGGGTAAGGATTTATATGGAGACAAAGATGATGATAATGATGGTTTAGGAGGCGGTTTCGGAACAGCAAAGAGAGGAGCTAGTGACACAGGAAGCACGGTAGAGCGAGAGCGTCTGTTAAATGATCCTGCGTTTCAATATGATTTAGGTCTTGGTAAATATGGAAAACCACAATAAACAACAATGGCAAAGGAAAGAAAGGACACACGAGAAAGGAGAGACACACCATCAGGGGCTAACCAGTTCTCGGTATACGCACAGAGAGACACTGACTCAGTTCAGGTAGACTGGGGTGTTATAGCAAAGGACATAAGTGACGAGGTAACAAAAATATCTGACGAAAGGCAGACGAAGAGAGACGAACTTGCGACATCTCAGAGGAATACTTTAAACGAGTTGTCTCAAGTTGCCGACCTTGATAACCAGTCCGTGAATAATTTTGTTATAAGGGGTGGTGACTTTTCTAAGAACGCCATGATGACACAGTATGAACTAATGACCAAGGGTAAAATAAAACCCAGAGAGTACCAGCTCTTTCAGCAGAGTGTGAAGGATGGGTATAAAAACCTAAGTATATTTGCCAAGAACGCAGACGATAAGTACAAGGCTGCTATGGAAAGGCTGGAAAACGGAGAGGATGGAAATCAGATAGCGTCAGAGCTGGAGATTGTTTTTAACGAGGGTACGTTTGATTATACAGACCTAAAGAACAAGCAGCTAATTACTAACCCGTCAACTGGTGAGATGCTTATAGTTACACTGCAGGAGGGAAAGGATGGCAAGATGGTTATACCAGACCTAAAGAAAAACCCTGAGCTGTATCAGAGTCTGGCTACACTTAACAACAGGACAGCATTCCAACTGGACAGGCGTGACACAGGGAAGCTTACTACCGCTGCTGTGGCAGACCTAGGGGATGTGGTTATTTCTACCATAAGTAAGTACACTGTATTAGGTGGTGGCGGTCAGATTAAAAAAACTACGGGTATTAGGCAGGCATGGGATTCATCTCTAATGAATGAACCAGGCGCATATGATAAATGGATGAGTGACTCGGTAGACGTTGTAGCAGGAAAGAGAGATAATCCAAACAACTTTAACGCTATGCAAGTATTAACGAACACTGGAGTAAAGCTTTCACTCAAGGATGAGCCTGGTACAATTCAGTACAGGACTAATGGAAATGGAATGCCTGAGTTAATGATGACACCAGAACAGATTGACCAGGCTCGTGATATAGTACAAAGGCAGATTGAGAGTAAGCTAATACAAAAAATTGAAATGACTCAGGGCTTTTCTGGTCAGCAAGTTAGTGCATCAAAAGCAAAGGCAGCTGATGATAAGAAAAAAGATGATGCAACTAACGCTCAAAATCTTAACATGCTTCGTAATATATATAGTGGTAAAGATAATGCTGCAGTGAAGGTAGGCGTTGAACATTTTGCAAACATAAATCCAAATGTAAAGAAGGTAGAAAAAACAGCTGATGGTCTATTAGTTCATGTGGAGGTTAATGGCGAACTAGAGCTTAGGGATATTACAATGGAGGGCAAAACATTTGAGCAATTTGTAGATTCTGCAGCAAATTTGCTGACTGGCAAGGATATTAATAAGACTAATATGACTGGTGGCGATGACACTGATATAAGTGCTGTATATGCATCTGCAGGAATTGTTGAAGATGATGAATTTGATGCTGATGCTAATGCCTTGATATTAGACGAAAAGATAAATGATTTAAAGTTCTACGAAGACGACGAGAAAATGCAGAAACAAATCATAGAGAGGTTTAAGAAGGACTTTCCGACTATAACTACTATAGATAAAGGTAGTGACATTTTTGAGATTAAAGTCGGTGGATACACAGTTCCTAGTAATACATTCAAAGGTGACTTCTTTTCGATTACTGGTACAGAAGAAGGAGATACAGAAAAGCAAAGACTTAAAGATTTTATGAGAGCATTATATATTCAGAAGTTTAAGAAAGAAAAAGCTAAAAAATCAAGTACAACTAACCCAAGCCCTGGTGAATTAGATTAAAAAACATGGAAGAATTACAAAAGCTATACGATGTATTAGTACGAGATGGTTACTACACAAATGATTTTGAAACTTTTATATCTAAATGGGATGACCCAGAATACAAACAAAAAGTATATGAAGTAACTTCTAGGGATGGTTTGTATACGCAAGATTTTGAATCATTCAATAATAAGTATCAAAAAAAAAACGAATCAGGTTTTATTACTCCAGAGCAAAATGTGGAGTTGGTTTCGGAGGACACTTCTTTGGGTACACCCACGTCCCCTATCAATCAACCTGAACCTACAGAGCAAGACTACTTTACAGGAGCATTTGGTGACGTATTAAGAGGCATTGACTCTATATCACCATTTGGTGTGGGAGACTTTATTGATGACATGGCTCGTGCAGTTGCTGGAGGTGTAAACCAAGGGGTAGCAGCAGAAAACGCATCAGACCTTTTACTCAGGGGGTCTATGGCTACAGAAGAAGACATAGCAAGTTACCTTGAAGCTAATAAAAATGCTGCCAAGTATGGCTCCTCTAAGGAGATGCAAGAATACCAAAAAACTTACGAAGAAAACGGTAAAGGGTTTTTGGGAGTAGTCCTTGGTCTTGGTAAATCAGGACTCACAATACTACCCGAACTAATACTAAGCTCATTCTTCTCTATGGCATCAAACAAGGATGCATTAATAGCGGCAGGCACGACAGTTGCAGGAGGGGCAGCAGTGGGGTCAGCAGGGGCAGGAGTAGGGGCAGTAGCAGGGGCAGCAGCGGCCTTACCATTTGCATTTGCGGCAGCGGGTTCAGCGTTAGAAATGGGTGCAACATTTTCAGAACTGCTGCAAGAAGAAATTGAAGGAGAACTTACTTCTGAGAATATAAAGGAGGTTTTAAATAACCCTGATTCATATGCAAGGATAAGGAATAAAGCAATTGCAAGGGGTGTTGTTATTGGTGCGATTGATGCTTATACAGGAAAGTTGGGCGGTAAGATAGCCACTAAGGTGTTAACCAAGGGAGGTACTAAAGCATCATCTGCAGCCACAAAGGGTATGAAGCTTAAGTCCCTTGCAGCAGCAGGTGGTATAGAGGCAGTAGGTGGTTCAACGGGTGAGACTGCAGCAAGGTTAGCTATAGGACAAGACTTAGATATATCTGAGATTGCACTTGAAGGGTTAGCTGAAATACCTGGGAGTGTAAAGGATATAATATCTACTAGGTTTAGTTCTCCTAAGTACAAGGTTAACGGAGAAAGAGTTGATGCCGCTACTATAGATAACATTATAGAGACAATGACTCTTGATGAAATTCAGGCATCTAATATAAGTATTGACAATGACTACGAGGGCAGGAAGGGAAAATTACAAGACAGGAAAATAAAGTTAAGTATTGAAAGAGAAATACTAGATGCCAATCCAGAAATAAATAAGTCAACCCTAACTGAGATGACAAGTCTTCAAGCAGAGTTAGATAAGTTAGATAACAATAAGACAGAAGTTGGAAAAGAAAAGGCAGCTTCATTAAAGAAAAAGATTAAAGACCTTCAAGAGAATCCACTTGAAGAAGAAGTTACCATTGAGGATGAGTACAGTAATTTATCTACCGAGGATAAGGTAGAGTTACAGGAGAGGGCCGTTAATGAAATTGAGACTGAGATGGCAGAGCAGGGTGTTGAGGACTATGACCTTACTGACGAGATGGTTAACAAAAGAGCCTCAGATATTTTTAATAAAGAGATAGCAGCTTTAGACGAAAACATCAAGGAGGATAATGCTATAGTAATTGAAGACCCGTCAGAAAGTTTTAATTTTGAATATGAATCTGAGTCAGATATTCCTAGTGAGCTTCAAGGCATTAAGCCTGTTGGTAGAGTCGAAGTGCGTAACAATAGATTCTCAAAAATAAAAAAAATAAGATTAACATTTACGGGTCAGCAATTAATTGACGCAGGACTAGGTAAGCTTAAGGTAGAGACAGAGGTAACTGAAGAAATTACAGTCAAAAAGAAAGATGAAATACAGACAGGTAAGACTTTAAGAATACGTTACAATAAAAATAAACAGAAAGCTCCCGACATGGGCGTTGAGTTTGGCCAAGATGTAGAAGCAAGTGGAGATTATGTAACTCAAAAGGTTTCGGACTTTACGCCAGAAGGTTTTGAAACTGGTGTAGTGGAATCGGAAAATCCTCTTGTAATAGACATTACAGATGACACTCAAATATCCTACAAAAACGAACTTTCCCAAAAGTATGATGGGAAGGTTGGAGAGGAACTTTCTGAAGCCATACGACAAGACGGATATGATGCCATAGTTACAAAATATGATGACGGGTCAACAGGAGAAATTATTTTACTAAAAGGACAAAGAGATGCCATTCAAGAGCCAAGCACAGAGACGGTGGATGTACAAAAACCTAGTGGTGATAAAGTTGAAGTAAAGAAACAAGTAGAGAACGCAAGAAAGGCCTTGGGTAAGATAGGCGAGGGTGTTGAGATTGTTTACCACGAAACTGATGAGTCGTACCGTAAGGCTACGGGAGAGGAGAGCAGAGATCAGTCTACTAATGGGGAGTACAATCTTGTGACTAAAAAAATACACATAAACGGAACAAAGGCTAAGAATAATACTGTTGCACACGAGGTGTTCCATGCGTTGTTGCTAAGGAATGGTATAACCAACAAGCAAGCAAAGGCTATCACTGACAGGATGTTGAAGGCAGTTAAGAAGACTGCGTCTCCAAAGTTACTACAGTTAATAAAGGATCACGCTGATAAATATATTTTATTAGACAAAAATAATAAAGCTGTACTTGATAACGAAGGTAATACAATACCCAGCCCTTTACAGAGTGAGGAGAGTATAGCTGAACTGTTTGGGTTACTAGCATCGGAGTATCCACAGATGGACGCACCTACCCAGAGTATAGTTAAGTTGTGGCTTGACAAGATAGCCAAGCTGTTAGGACTTAAACCATTTACTGACGCTGAGGTTATTGACCTACTAAACGTGGTGTCTGCAAAGGTTGAGGCGGGACAGGAAATTACAGAGCAGGATGTAAAGATATTAGATGGTAGTGTTAGTGGAGTTATAAATGGACAAGCAAGAAAGCAAGACTCTGTATTAATAAGCTTTACTTTAAAAAGGTTTCCTACTAATCCAAATATAAAGTTGTCTGAAAATACTCCTTTAAGTAATTTCAATCAAAAAAAATCCAACCTACTTGAGTCCGATAGAATGACAGGAGCTTTTATAGCTGATGCTTTAAACAATCCTGTATTTAAATTCTTTGGTGGGATATACTTCCCACAGATAACAGGCAAGTGGTGGGCGTCTAGAACTCTTTCTAAGGCTAACAGCATAGCTGAAAACATGAATGCTAATAGAGACAAGGATGGTTATATTTATGCAACTCCAATCATAATGAAGCCAAATTCTCACATGAGTAACCAAGACATGTTTGAGACTGTATGGGAGTTTATGAAGTTTGATTTAAGATCAAAGTCTAGTAAGGTTACTAAGAAGT
>ERZ1046568.667-NODE-667-length-27365-cov-11.102051_pt1 | contig 27365 bp, 37 predicted proteins | sample MGYA00383092_ERZ1046568 | MGnify/ENA primary metagenome ERZ1046568 (study PRJEB29581, sample SAMEA5548362) | metagenome | biome: marine; feature: coastal; material: water | depth 1 m | study: Short-term variability in the microbial, nano- and picoplankton... | reverse complement strand
CCTTGAAAATAACGGGCTTGCAAAAATGCAACGCGCCGGCGATATTATAGTTCAGAAATATAAAAGTGAGGGAGATCGATGGCATCGCCTAGTTATGAGACCGCCAGGGTTCGAAAGTTGCAGGTCGAAACCGCATTGGCGGAAATGGATTTGGCCAAGGCGCGGCGGGAATATGTTTCGGCCTCGGATGTTCAACACGTTTGGGCGGATGTCCTGGCGAACATGAAATCCAAGTTGTTATCGATGCCGACCATCCTTGCGCCGATGTTGGTCGATCTAAAAGACGCGAGTGAAATAAAAGAGATCATCGACAAAACGGTGATCGATTGCCTGGAGGAATTGACATCTTATGACCCACAAATCGAAGTCGCACCCGATGATGGTGGAAGCGATGAGGGAAGCGGCGAGAAGCGCGATCGCAACCCTAAAGCCGCCACCCCGACAAAGCGTAAGCCAGTGGGCCGACCTCGAAAGGCGTCTATCCAGTGAGGCATCGGCGGCACCTGGTCGCTGGTACACTGAGCGAACCGAGTATTTGCGGGGCATCATGGACGCGGCAAGTGATCCAAGCGTCACCGAGATCGTTGTCCAGGCGGGGGCGCAGCTAGGAAAAACCGAGGTTCTCTTGAATGTGATCGGGTTCCACGTTGCGCATGATCCCGCGCCGATCCTGGTTGTCCAGCCGACCGGCCAAAAGGGAATGGCGGAAACATTCTCGAAAGACAGACTCGCACCGATGTTGCGCGACACGCCATGCCTCAAGGGTAAGGTGAAAGACCCTCGATCCCGCGACAGTGGCAACACAACTTTGCAGAAGAATTTTCCAGGCGGTCGAATATCGATGATCGGCGCAAATTCGCCGGCGCAACTTGCATCGAGGCCGATCAGAATTGTTTTGCTCGATGAGACCGATCGTTTTCCGGCATCCTCTGGATCGGAAGGTGATCCGATCGAACTTGCCAGGAAACGATCGGCGACATTCTGGAACCGCAAAATCTTGATGGTTTCGACTCCGACGAACAAAGGTTCATCGATCATCGAGGAAAGATATTTGGCCAGTGACCAGCGGCGATATTTTGCTCGATGTCCTCATTGCGATGAGGCTCAGATTTTGGAATGGAAGAACGTCCAATGGCAAAAGGATCGGCCGGAAACCGCCGGTTATGTTTGCGATGGATGCGGGGTTTTCTGGTCGGACGCGGAAAAGAACAAAGCGGTTCGGAGCGGCTATTGGGAGCCGAGCCAAAACTTTCATGGCATTGCGGGTTTTCAGATTTCGGGCATTTATTCACCCTGGATCACTCTCGAGGATGCGGTTCGAGATTTCTTGAAGGCGAAGAAATTGCCGGAAATGCTCAAGGTTTGGACGAACACATATCTCGGCGAAACATTCGAGGTTCAAGGCGATGGCGTCGAACAGGATGACATTCCAGGCAAAGAATCATTCGACAAAGAGTTCTTGCCGGATGAATGCGTTCTCATCACCGCCGGCATCGATACTCAGGACGATCGCCTCGAGATCGAGATCGTTGGCCACGGCCGAGACCAGGAAACCTGGTCATTGGATTATCGGGTTTTATATGGCGATCCATCATCGCCTCAAGTTTGGGGTCAACTCGATGCCGTATTGTCGGAAACCTGGGATCACCCTCGAGGCGTTGAGATGCCGATTCGATGTGCCTGTATTGACTCTGGGGGCCATCACACGAACGCGGTTTACACCTTTGTGAAGCCTCGGGAGGGCCGCAGGGTTTTCGCAATCAAGGGCGTTGGCGGCGAGGGGAAGCCGCAAGTCGGAAAACCCTCGAAAAATAACCGGCAATCTGTTAGACTGTTTCCCGTAGGGGTCGATGGAATTAAGGAATTGGTGTATTCGAGATTAAAGATCAAAGAGCCAGGGCCAGGGTATTGTCATTTTCCCCAGGGTCGAGGTGATGAGTATTTTGCGCAGCTAACGGCGGAAAAGATGGTCACTCGGTTCAAAAAGGGTTATAAGAGGCGAGAATGGGTGCAAACCCGTCCTCGAAATGAGGCTCTTGATTGCCGCGTTTATGCGATTGCAGCGTTGGGAATTATGAATCTCAATTTGAACAGTTTGGCAAATCGTTTCGCAAAGGCGGCAGAGCGACAGGATGAACCGGATGAAAAGGTAGAGGTTTCAACGGCGAAGGCCGTGAGGCCATCACAGAGACAGATGCCGAGGCCAGGCGGAAGTTTTGTGAACTCTTGGAGATGATGATCGATGGCGAATTTATTTGATGCCGCAAATGCACCGACAACGGAACCGCTCGAAATTGTTGTCGGTGATTTCATTCAATGGAAACGCACCGATCTCGGAACCGATTATCCAAACAATCTATTCACCGCGACCTATATCGCCAGGATAACTGGCGGCGGGGCAAGCGAAATTCAACTCACCGGCACAGCGTCCGGCGATGATTATTTGTTCTCGGCCGATTCTGTTACATCGGCGGCTTTCACTCCTGGATATTATCATTGGCAACTCGAGATCGTTCGGAACGCGGATTCTGAGCGGATCGTCATCGAGCGCGGGACGTTCGAGGCGATTGTTGATCTCGATGTCAATAACACCGACCCGCGAACTCACGCGGAAATCATGGTCGATAAGATCGAGAGCGTATTGCAAAACCGCGCGGATGCGGATGTTTCCAACTACTCGATCAACGGCCGTTCCCTGGTCAAATTGTCGATCGATGATCTTTTGAGGTGGCGAGATTATTATCGAACCGAATTGGCGATGGAAAAAAGAAAAGAACGGATGCGACGAGGCAAATCGACCGGCGCAACGATCAAGGCGAGGTTTTAGATATGGGCGTTTTTGATTTTCTAAAGAGAGATGCAAAGCCGGTGAAACGCCGCTCTTTCAAGGCCGCTCAAACTGGGCGGTTGTTTTCTGATTTTGTGGCATCTACTCGATCGGCGGATGCGGAAATCCGGCCGGCTCTAAAATCGATCCGGCATCGATGCCGCGACTTGGCGCGGAATGATGAATATGCCAGGCGGTTTTTGACGTTAATCAAAACGAATGTCGTTGGCGAAAAGGGCGTGAGCGTCCAGGTTAAGGCGAAAAACGCAGACGGAACATTCGATTCCCCAGGCAACGCGATCATCGAGAACGCATTCAAAGCCTGGTCACGCAAAGGCGTTTGCACAGTTGATGGCCGGTTTTCCTGGAAAGATGCGCAGCGTTTTGCGGCCGAGGCATTGGCGCGTGATGGTGAGTTGTTGGTTCGACTGGTTACTTATCCAGGCAATCAATTCAATTTTGCGATCGAGTTTCTCGAGGTTGATTTGCTCGATGAGGATCAAAACGAGGATTTGCCAAACGGAAACAAAATCCGGATGGGCATCGAGATCGATCAGTTTCACCGGCCGATTGCTTATCATCTTTTGGCCTCACATCCAGGCGATGCGGAATATGCGACAACCCTGGCGAAAAAGAGAACTCGGATTTCGGCCGAAAAGATGTTGCACATCTATGCGCCAGACCGCGCACAGCAAACCAGGGGCGTTCCTTGGATGGCGGCAGCGGTTGCGCCATTGAAGCAGCTAAACGGCATGAGAGAGGCCGTCCTGGTCGCTGAGAGGGTATCAGCGTCCAAGATGGGTTTCTTTACCTCACCGAGCGGCGATGATTTCGTTGGCGACGATATGGAAAACACTTACACGCCTATCATCGAGGCCGACCCAGGGACATTCCACCAACTAGGCCCAGGCCAGGATTTCAAGACCTTTGACCCATCCACCGGCGCGAACAATTTTGCCGATTTCGAAAAAGCGGTTTTGCGGGGCATTGCCTCGGCGCTGGGCGTTTCATATGCCTCGATCTCGAATGATTTGACCCAAACATCCTATTCCTCGATCCGCCAGGGCGCACTCGAGGATCGTGATTTTTACAAGGTTTTGCATGATTTCATGATCGAACACTTTGTTCAGCCGGTCTTTCGGGCCTGGTTGATGGCGGCGATGGACAATGGCGCAATTCCGATTCCACCAACTCGGTTTGATAAGTTCGCCGATAATTGCGAATTTAGGGCGCGGGGTTTTGCCTGGGTCGATCCGCAACGCGAAATGAACGCATCGGTCATCGGCATGAACTCTGGCATTCTATCGATGCAGGACGTTGCGAACCAATACGGTCGGGACATCGAGGATGTTTTCGACCAGATCGTTCTCGAGAGACAGATGGCCGAGGATCGCGGCATCGAGATCGCATTCCAACCGTTCGGCGGTGGGCAATCGGGTTATGGGCCGATGAAGTTCATGCCGGCGATGGAAGAACCGGAGAGCGATGGCGATGGCGACTGATTTCCCCAAAAAAGGCGACGATCTCAAGATTTCTTTGCGGAACTCTGAATATCCGCAGTTCGATCGAGGGTTCGCTGAGAACATCAAAGAGTTCAATCCCGAGGTTTGGGATGCCGGCGGCAACATTCGAGGCAATGATGCGTTCACCCTTTGGGGCCGAGCGCGTGATGGGGCGGAAACCGAGGGGGTTTTGGATTGGATCAAAGAGCGTGAAGCCTGGGCCGCGCGGCACTTTGGCGATGGTGAACAATTTGCCGGTGGCGACCTCGAGCCGAATTTGTCCAATGTTGGCGGGGTTGTCGCTCAGATCAAATGGGGCGTGATCGGCAACCTGGGCGAACAGGTGATGAAAGATGTCATCCTGGAATTGGTCAAAAAACTCGAGGGCAAAAAAGATCGAGCGATCGAGGATTTGAGCGACACCGCAAGAAAGACCCTCGAGAACAAGATCGAGGAACACAACGCCGATCACGGCGATGATCCGACAACCCGCGCAACCCTCGGAATGTTGTCCGAATGTTACTTTCGAGGCATTGGCGCATATAAGACAAATCCAGGCTCGGTTCGGCCTGGAGTGGCATCACCGGAACAATGGGCTATTGCTCGGGTCAATTCTCTGCTATTCTGTTTGAGAAATGGCAGGTTTCAAGGCGGCAAACACGACACCGATCTTTTACCGGAAGGGCATCCGGAATCGACAAAAGGTCAAGATGAGGAACGAAAAATGGATGAAAAACGTCACATCAAGAACGTGACCGAAACCGATGATTCATATATCGTCGAGTTTGGCAAATCCGAAGAAATGCCAGAAGTTGAGGCCGAGGTCGATGTCGAGATCGAAGCCGAGAACGGTGGCCATGTCGAGGAAGAACGCAAAGCGCCGGCGGAAATGGAAACCCGCAAGTTGGCGATGCGTATGGATGCGGAAATGGATTCCGAGGATGATCGGCGGATGTCGATCTCGGTTTCCAGCGAGGCACCGGTCGATCGGTCATTTGGCATCGAAATCCTGGATCACAACGATCGATCGATTGATCTTTCATTCTTAAATTCGGGCAACGCACCTTTGTTGCTCGATCACGATCCCGAGCGTCAAATCGGGGTCATCGAATCTGTAAACCTTGATTCCTCGGCGCGGCGACTCCGCGCGACGGTTCGGTTCAGCAAGGGCCAACTTGGTTCCGAGGTTTACGATGACGTTCGAGATGGTATCCGCAAAAACGTGAGTATTGGATACCAGATCGGACGTATGGAACGCGACGAAAGAGCGGAAGGTGGGAACACTTATCGCGTTCGTTCGTGGAAACCTTTCGAGGCAAGTATTGTTTCGATTCCGGCTGATGACTCGGTTGGGACGAATCGCAATGCTGAAATCGAGCAAACCGTAAACCCTATTCCGGCAAAAGCCGAAAGAAAGGAAACTAAAATGTCCGATCAAGACATCCAAGCGGTTGAGGCGAACGTTCGCGCAGAATACGCCAAAACTGTAACTGACATCCTCGAGTTGGGTGCAGCTAAAAACAAACGTGATCTTGCAGACCAGGCCATCAAAAACGGTCTATCTGTTGAGCAATTTCGCGGAATGTTGGCAGTTGCAACGGCCGATCAACCTTTGACCACCGCCGATGAAATCGGCATGGAAGCCAAAGAGGTTCGCCGGTTCTCTCTCATCAACGCGATCCGCGCAATGGCGAATCCGACAGACATCAACGCGCAACGCGCAGCACAGTTTGAGTTCGAGGCATCCGCCGAGGCACAGCGCAAACTTGGCCGTGAAACACGCGGTTTGATGATCCCAGGTGACGTTCTGCGCCAGTGGAGCCAGCGCGACATCAACACAACCGACGATGCGGCATTGATCGCTGAAGACCTACGCACCGGCGATTTTATCGACGTTCTGCGCAATGCTTCAAGCGTGATGGCGGCGGGTGCGCGTATGTTGTCCGGTCTGCAAGGTGATGTTGTCATTCCTAAGAAGACAGCCGCATCAACTGCAAACTGGATCGCAAGCGAAGGCACAGCGGCGACAGAAAGCGAACCAACACTCGGTTCGGTTACAATGTCGATGAAAACCGTTGGCGCAACAACAGATGTCACACGCAACATGATGCACCAATCCTCGATGGACATCGAGACATTGATCCGCGATGACCTTACACAGTCAATCGCATCTGCGATCGATCTCGGCGCATTGGCGGGTTCTGGTTCCTCTGGTCAGCCAACAGGTATCAAGAACACATCTGGCATCAACGCACCAACAGCCTTTGCCGCAGCGAATCCAACTTTCGCTGAAGTTGTAGCAATGGAAACAGCGGTCGCAGAAGACAATGCGCTCGGCGGTTCTCTTGCTTACATCTTGCCGGCCGGTATGTATGGCGCATTGAAAACCACAGCGGTTGACAGCGGCTCTGGCCGTTTCGTTGCCGATGGCGGTTTGATGAATGGTTACAACGCAATCGTTTCTAACCAGGCAACAGCCGGCGACCTTTATTTTGGCGATTTCAGCCAGCTATTGGTCGGGATGTATGGTGGCCTCGAGTTGATCGTTGATCCATACTCATCCAGCAAGTCTGGCGGCGTTTCGATCACTGCATTGCAATCTTGCGATGTTGCGGTTCGTCACGCGGTTGCATTCGCCTTCAACAATGATGGCGTATAAACCAAACACTGAGAGGGGCGGAAACGCCTCTCTCTCTTTATGAGGAAATCAAATGCCATATTTAGTTTTGAAATCATGTGTTGCCGGTGGCGATCGTCGAAGCGCGGGAGATGTTATTGATCTCGACGCATCCGAAGCCAAGGAATTGAAAACAGCCGGCCGAGTTTCCGAGGTGGAAAAAAAATCTGAGCCTAAAGTGGATCGGTCAGTGGGCCTGGCGAAATCGACAGCGCCTAAGCCAAAGATTCGCGCCAAGGCGAAAAATTAAGGATTGAGACATGGCGGTTGAATCTCTGGATGATCTGGCGGTTTTTCTGAGCGTCGATGATTTCGGCGTTGCGGCGACATATACGCCGACCGGCGGATCGGCCTCAACCGTCAACGGCATCTTTGACAACGACATCATCGAGGTTGATGCTGGGGGCAACGTCCCGATGGCGGTTCGACAGCCTCGGTTTCTTTGCCGCACCAATGACGTTTCCGATGCGGTCGAGGGCGATGTGTTGGTCGTAAACGCCACCAACTACACGATCCGCGTTGTGGATCACGATGGCACCGGAATGACCGTTCTTGCGTTGGAGAAAAATTGATGGCGCATATTCGAAAGTTGATCCGCGATAATATTGAAACAACCCTCACCGGCCTGGCGACCACCGGATCGAATGTCTTTGGCTCGAGAGTTTACCCAATACAAAGCGCCAGGATGCCTGGTCTTTGTGTCTACACCTCGAGCGAAACGATTGAGGCCCAAACGATCAAGCCGCCGCGTGGGTTGATACGTTCGCTCGAGGTGTCAGTTGAAGCATATGTTGAGAGCGCAACGGCGGATGATGTTCTCGATCAGATAGCGGCGGAAGTTGAGGCAGCGATGGCAACCGATCTCACTCGAGGCGGTTATTCCAAAGACACACGGTTTGTTTCGTTTGAGGCGGATTTTGCCGGCGATGGCGAAAAGCCGGTGGTTGTGGGTCGATTTATTTTTGAAATCGTGTATTCTACGCAAGAAACCGATGCCGAAACGGTCTATTAGATAGGAGACTGAAACAATGGCGAAACGCATTCAAGTTTATCCACCGACCGGCGGAATGCCGATTACGATAAACGCGCAAGATTTGGCATCATTCGAGGCCAAAGGATGGACGGACTCACCCCGATCATCCAAACCAAAGGCAACCAAAAAGGTTGTTAAAACTGAAACCCTTGAAAGTGAGGATTAAAAATGGCGACTTTTACCGGAAGCGATGGGGTGATCTTGGTTGGCACAGACCAGATTGCCGAAGTTCGTTCGTACTCGATCGATGAGACAATGGACACCCTTGAAGACACAGCGATGGGCGACACCTCTCGCACTTACAAAACATCATTGAAATCGTTCAGCGGTTCAGCCGATGTTTTCTTTGATGACACTGATACCGCCGGCCAAGGCGCGTTGACAGTTGGTTCCGAAGTTACTTTGAACGTCCAGTTCGAAGGCAACACCACAGGCGATCACAAGATGAGCGGTACAGTTCTCATCACCGGTCGCACAATCTCGGCATCGTTCGATGGCATGGTTGAGGCATCGATCTCATTCCAAGGCACCGGCGCGTTGACCGAATCAACAGTAGCATAAGGGGAATTTGAATTATGGCGGCTAATTCGAAATCAGAGGGGTTGAGCGTAATTCAACGCGCAAAGAACCATTATCAAAACCAGCCAATCAAGGAAATTGTTGTTCCTGAATGGGCGGATGAGGATGGAAATCCTTTCGTGTTTTACTCTCGACCCTTCACCCTGCAAGACCAGGGCAAGTTGCAATTCGCGGTTAAGAACCAATCCGAAGCGGATGCACTGGCCGAGGTTCTTGTTCTCAAGGCACTCGATGCCGAGGGCAACAAGATTTTTCAGATCGGTGATAAAAAAGACCTACGGAACCAGGTTGATGCGTCAGTTCTCGCAAGAGTGGCGAATCAGATCATGGGGTCGATGGTTGAGGATTTGGAAAAAAACTAAGGGAGAGCGAGGAACGGCAGTTCAAGTTTTTTCTCGCTGAGAAACTGGGCAAGACGGTCGAGGAAATCGAAACCGAAATGTCTGTTGATGAGTTTATGGAATGGTCGGTCTACATTCAGATTCAGAACGACCGGCAAAAACAGGCGATGAAAAAGAATGGCAATCAACAGAGTCGAAACCCGCTTAACCGCAAGAGATGAAACGTCCCGTGCATTTCGCACGATGCAATCCAATCTCGGGAAGGTCGAATCGGCGTTCCTAAATGTGGCAAAAGTTGCGGGTGCTTTGGGCGCGGTTTTTGCCGGCGCGTTTGTTCGTGACCTGGTAAGCGTCAACAAAGAGTTTCAAAGCCTAAAAGCCTCGCTCATAACTTTCACCGGATCAGTTGAAAATGCGGATGGCGCGTTCAAGATTTTGCAAGAATTTGCAAAGAACACGCCATTCTCACTGCAAGAGGTTGTTGGATCGTTCAACCTTTTGGTTTCCCAGGGCATCAAGCCAACCGAAAAACAGTTGATGGCGTTCGCGGATATTTCCGGCGGCACATCCAAATCAATCATGCAATTCGCGGAAGCGGTGGCGGATGCCTCGGTTGGCGAGTTCGAGCGGTTAAAAGAGTTCGGCATCAAGGCATCCAAAGAGGGCGATAATGTCACTCTCAGGATCGGCGATCTAAGCAAGACGGTTAAAAATGACTCGGCCTCGATCGTTGCCGCGTTGACCGATATTGCCAACACGAACTTTGCCGGCGGCGCTGAAAGACAGGCTCAAACCCTGGGCGGCGCGATCACCAACTTGCGCGACAATGTTGATGCGTTTCTTTACTCGATTGGTGAACAAGGTTTTGCCGGTGAGTTGACCAGGGCGATCAAGTTGCTTTCGAATATGGTTTCTGGGAACGATGAACTCGCCAAATCTATTTCCGATAAACTAACCGTTGGCCTTTACGCGACAGTCGCGGCGGTTCGGTTCCTGGTTGATAACCTCGACACGATGCTTTTGGCGTTCAAGGTTGTTTTCGGGATCGCCATCATTAGGCGAATCATTAGTGTCGGTAAGGCGGTCACGAATATGGCCAAGGCGATCGTGACCTCTCAGGTTGCGATCACGGTTTTTACCGGTTTGTTCCAAAAAATGACCAAACGCATGAAGGGCGGTCTTTTGGGCATTGCAGCGGCAGCGGCCGCACTTGTCGGTTTTGATGAGGAAGTTCGCCAGTTCATCACAGATGTCGCCGATGCCATCCAGATCAACGATATGTTGGCGGGTGTTTTTGACAACCTGGGCCTTTCGACTGAGGCGCTCGAGGCAAATTTCAAAGACCTAGAGAATGAACTTGAAGGCACGAACACCAATTTCCTTCAGAACACTGGTTCGATCTTGGATTTCATCCCATCGGTCGAGGGAGCCGGTGGCGCAATTACCGACACAAGCGTTGCCTCGGGCAAGTTGGCCGATGCTCTCGATAGCATGAAAAAGAAAATTTTTCCTGTTGAGGATGCGTTGTCCGATTTGAAGGATGAAAAAGCTGCGCTGCAAAAGATGGTTGCGTCCGGCATCATCACGTTCGATGAAATGGAAACAACCCTCAACAGCCTGGCGCGTGAGGCATTGGGCCTCGACACAACCCTGGGCGATCTGAAAGACCGGCAGAGCATTGCAGAGAAAGCATTTGCGGCGGGTATCATCACTGGTGAGGAATACAAGAACATCATCGCCGGCATCAAAAGTGAAATGATCGATTATAACGCCGAGAATGAAAAGACATTCGGAGCGGGGGCAATCAAGGGCGTTAAAGATTATTATCGGGCTATTTCGGACAATGCTGCGAATATGTCGGATTTTGTGACCGATGCGTTTGGTTCGCTCGAAACAACTTTGTCGGATTTCTTTTACACTGGCAAATTGGATTTCGGCACCTTCACCGATGCCATCAAGCGTGGCCTGGCTGATCTTGCGGCAAAAGCGGTCATTACCACCGGCGTGAATTTCCTGAGCAGTGTATTCCCTGGCCTCCAGTTCGCGGATGGTGGTTTGGTTCCTGGTTCCGGTGGGCCGCGTTCGGATGATGTCCTGGCGCGGGTTTCATCGGGCGAGTATGTCATCAAGGCGGCGAGCGTTTCCAAGTTCGGCGCGGGTTTCTTTGACCAGCTCAATTCCGGCCAGATGCCAATGGGCGGCGGCGGCGGCGGCGGTGGTGGTGGCGGGGTGTCGATCGATGCCGGCATCATGGAATCACTGACGCCAGGGTTTTTCCTGGGCGGGATCATCAAGGGCATTGTCAATGTTGTCAAAAACGTTGTGAATGCGATTAAGAACGTAATCAAGAGCGTCATTGATATTGTCAAAGATATTGTCGGAGCGGTGACGCAAGCGGTCAAAGGTTTGGTCGAGGGCATCATGAGCGGCGATCTGGCAACCCTGATTGGGGTCGCATCGATGTTCATTTTGCCTGGCGTTGGCGGGGCCATCGCATCGAATCTGGCGAGTGGATCAGGTTTCATCAACGCGGTGACAACCGGAATCGCGGAATCATTTTCGGCCGGCATCTTGGGCAGCGGTTCCTTGTCATCGATCGCAACCTCGGTTGGTGTTGAGGCCGCAAAGGGTGTTTTGACAGATGGCCTTTCGGCGGCATTGTCCGACAAAATCCTGGACATCACCGGCGGCATGGCGCGTTCGAAGGGATCATATGCTCAAGGTCGAGCGGATAGTTTCGGAACCCTTTACAACCAATCAGCGCCATATCTGGCCGCTATGACGGGCGCAAACGTCCACGGCGGCGACAATGTGCGCGTGGGCGAACGTGGGCCTGAGATGTTCATTCCTGGGCGCGATGGCACCATTGCACCAATCAAAGGCAACGCATCGGAACTCATCGGCGCGGTGAACGAAATGAAAGATGAAATCATAACCTTGCGCCGGCAAATGAGCCGGATGATGTCTGGTGGTCAACTCGCGGGGGCGCGTTAGTAATGGTTGCAACAACTCTCGCGCAACTGGTCGAAAACCCGTATGCAAAAAAGAAATATCTGCTAATCCTCAAGCCATATGATTTGGATGCGGCCGGTGAGTTGACACTGTATTTTTCTGGCGAGGGTTTCGTAACTGAGCCAACCGACACACCGGCGAACACAGTTTTTGAGCCTCGATTGGTTGAGCCGATTTCATTCTCTCGATCGATGTTCTCGAGCGGAAAGATCGGTGGCCTTTCGGTTCCTGGTTTCGGCGAGTTGGTTTTGACCAACGCCGATGGCGGTCTCGATGCCTGGGCGAATTATGGATGGGATGGGCGTTCGGTCGAATTGCGCGTTGGTGAAGCCGGTGCGGGTTTGCAGTATTATTTCACGATCTTTCAAGGTCAGTCGAAATCGATCGAGTTCGATGATTTGTTCATTCGGGTGATTTTGCGCGACAACCAGAATGATTTTACAGTCGATTATCCAGATACCCTTTACGCCGGCACCGGCGGCAATGAGGGATCAAGCGATCTTGCGAATACGCCAAAGCCTCACTGTTATGGTGAGGTCTATAACATCGAGCCGGTGTTGGTGGATTCCACAAATTTCGTTTACCAGGTACACGATGGCGCGATCCAGGCGATCGATGCGGTTTACCAGGGCGGTGTGGCGTTGACCTTAACCACCGATTACACGGTCGATCTCACCAATGGGCGGTTCACCCTGGTTGCAGCACCAACCGGCATCATAACGGCCGATGTGAAGGGTTCTAAGCCTGGGGGAACTTATCTCGAGACGGTTGCCGACATCATTCAGCACATCGTCGAGGATCATGCCGGTTTCACTTATCCAGGGGATTTTGACACCGCATCTTTCACAGCGTTAAATTCGGCCAATTCATCAACCGTTGGCGTTTACGATCGAGGCATGACAACGGTTGCGAATGTCCTGGATCGGCTCATCAATACGATCGGCGGGTTTTATGGTTTCGACCGCGATGGCAAGTTCCAGGTTGGCCAGGTTGCTCTGGCGACTGGATCAGCGGATGCCGAGTTCGATAAAACAACCATCATCGAGATCACCCGCCAGGCATCGGCGGTTCCGAATTACCAGGTTCGGATGGATTACAAGAAAAACTATCGAGTGATGAGTGAGAGCGATTTCGATGCCTCGATCACATCGGCGCAACGTGATTACCTGGTTCGAGAGGCCGATGTCGCCATTGCCGAGGACACAGCGGTTCAAACGCCATATCCAAACTCAACGGCGCTGATTGTCGATTCGCTCTTTGCCGGATCATCGGCGGCATCGACCGAGGCGACCAGGTTGTTGAATATATATAAAACGCAGCGTGATTTTTATCGCATCCTGGTTAAAACCCAGCCTTACACATTGAAGTTGAATGATGTGGTAAAAATCACCTTTAACCGCTATAATCTGAGCAGCGGCAAGTTGTTCCGAGTGATTTCGATCGTTGAGGATGCGGCGAACAACGAAGTCGAACTCGAACTCTGGGGATGATTTAATGGCTCGAAATATGATGATTTCCTCAACGAATTACGTTGACACCGCGACCTCGATCACGGCCGATGATGAGGTTGCGACATTGCCGATCGAGAACTTGCAGGATCGGCAGATTGTTCGTATTTGGCGCAATACTCAAACAACGGCGCAGATCGATATTGATTTCGGTTCCGCTCGGATTGTTAATTTCGCGGCTTTGGTAAAGCATAACATTTCCCAAACCGGCACGATCCGGTGGCGGTTTTCGAATGTCGCTGATTTTTCAACAACGGCCTATGATTCCGGTGTTGTTGATGCCTGGCCGATCGTTGAGGAATTTGGGACGTTGCCGTGGGGTGTTTTCATCTGGGGCGGATATTTGAATCCGGAGGTCGCGGCGAACTATACGATCTCAACCTTTGATATTTTGCAAACGCCAATCCAGGCCAGATATTTCCGCATCGACATTTCCGATCCCAGCAATACCGATGGTTATATCCAGGCGGGTCGATTGTTGTCTGGGCCGGCATATGAGCCATCGATCAACTATGCGAACGGCGTTTCGTTTGAATTTGTCGATGAGTCTCGGATCACCAAATCACGCGGGGGCCAAACCTTTGTTGATGAGGTCGAGCGTTTCCGCCGGATGCAATTCGAATTGATTAATCTGCCTGAGAAAGAGATTTTCGGGAATATCTTTAACCAGGTGGATCGATTGCGGGGTGTTGCGCAAGACATTCTCATCATTCCACAGCCAGATGATCCAAATACATGGATCACGCAAAATATATATGGTAGGATCACCGCAACTGGGCCGATTGTGAACTCGGCTCTCGATTACTATTCACGGCTCATTGAGGTCGAGGAACTTATCTAAGGGGAACGCAAATGGGATATCCGGTCACACTCAATGGTCGCACATATACTCTCGCTGATTTCGAGGGCAACAATTACGTTGACGGTTTACCGGATGCGTTCGAGGATTTTGTCACTCACGCCGGCGACATTTACAACGACACATCGACAACCTCGAACTCGATCGGCTCCGGTTCCAAGACATTCACAGTTGCCTCTGGGAAACCTTACCAGGCTGGGACGCCATTGCGGATCGCAGATGCGGCGGCACCGGCAACCAATTTCCTCGATGCGGTTGTGACATCTTATTCCGGAACCACCCTGGTTGTTGAGGCGATCGGATATGGCGGCTCTGGAACAAAGACATCCTGGACGGTGAACATCGGCGGCGCAAAAACCATTGATGGCACTCTGGGCGTCTCTCAGGGCGGCACAGGGGCCACGACAGCGGCGGCGGCACGGACAAACCTGGACACCTATTCGAAGACAGAGGCGGATTCACGGTTCTTGAACGTTTCCGGCGAGGCGTCCGATGTCACGATGACCGGCAATGTTACGATTGGTGATGCGGCGGGTGACACGTTGACGGTGAATGCGACCTCGGATTTCAATGAAAATGTGAACGTCGATGGATCGATAACGGCGGACGGTTTGACATCGTCTGGGGCTTTGAGTGTTGATGCGGAAGCTATTTCACAAATTAAGTCTGGTGTTTCCTCGGATGTTTTGCGGTTAGGTAACGACTCTGGAACATATGCTTTAGGTTTTGCCTCAGGTCTTGCTTCAATGGATTTGGGAGCAAGCGACAATTTTCGTATTAGACACGGTGCTGTAGAGAGCTTTAGAGCCACACCTTCTGGCGTTGTGTTGAATGAAATTTCTAATTCGAGCGTAGATTTCCGCGTCGAGAGTGACAACAACGCCAATATGCTGTTTGTGGATGCTGGGGGCGATTATGTATCTGTGGGAACCGCAGGAAACCTTAACGGGAAGTTAAATGTTGCGGGTTCAATAGTAGCTACTAACGTACAATCTATAGACCCAGATGATCTAGGTGCAGGGAACGTGGCTCTGGGCCAAATTGCAGATGGCTCTGGCTGGGGTGCAGTTGGGGTCGGCTGGAAAGGGTCTGGCGCTGGTGATACCGCAGCAATCGGCTACGCTGGCGAGACTCTTTATTTTGCCATGGGTGACGGCACTAATGCCAATTCTTTCGCCACTGTTTTCAAGTTAGGTCGCAATGAAATCGTTGCAAACGAAGACAGCAATGACACCGACTTCCGCGTCGAGAGCAACAACATCACCAATATGCTGTTTGTGGATGCGGCGAACGACCATGTAAACATCGGCACTGGCACTGATCTGGGTGGAAGATTGAATGTCAACGGTAGTGTTGTTGTTTCTTATTCAGACCCTTCTATAGCAAGTCTTACAATTGAAGACACAGGAACTTCACAGGCGGGGCTTAACATCAAAGCGGGTTCTGGCTCCACAAACCGTGCCACGCGGGTTAACTTTTTCAATAATGTTGCCAGTAGTTCTACGCCAAGATGGTCTATTATAAACGATTATTATCAAAATGGTGATAACGGCTTTTGGATTGCAGACAGCGTAGGTAACAAATTCTTACAACTTACCTCCAACCAAGCTGAACCGGGGTCGGGTAATTTCATTATTAACGAGGATAGTGACGATATAGACTTCCGCGTCGAGAGTGACTCAGACGCAAACTGCTTTTTTGTAAATGCGGGAACCAATAATATCGGCATGGGCCAAGGTACAAGCCCCGACTCTAAGCTGCACATCGGACAGTCTAGCAGTGGCGCAATCGCTATTGACAGTGACATCAGCACAAGCACGGCTGTCCCAGCTTGGGCAGCAGCAAGACGCATTGGTGAAATCCACGCAGCGGCAAACGCTGGCTCCGGCAGTGATGGCGGATTGTTGCGCTTGTCGGCTGGCGGTGAAACAAGCACAAGCCAAAAAGCTGGCATTGATATGTCAGGCTACAACACCACCGATGGTGGCCCTACATTGCGGTTCTATACTGGCTCAGAGCGTATGACGATTTACAATAACGGAGACGTTCGCATCGGGTCGGGAAGCGGATCAAATACCGTTGGGCCAAAATTTTACGGTGGTCAAACAACGACTGGACAGAATGGATTTGGGATTTGGCCAGAGGCAAACGGCTCATCTGCGGTTAAGGTGTATTCAAGTGTCAACAGCACAGCAGGTCGGCTTCACGTTTATTTTGTCAACCCCAATGGAGTAGTCGGCAACATTACGACAAGCGGCTCATCCACATCTTACAACACCTCATCCGACTACCGTCTGAAAGAAAATGTCGCTTATTCTTGGGACGCAACCACCCGCCTCAAACAACTCAAACCTGCACGCTTTAACTTTATTGCGGATGACACCACCACGGTGGACGGTTTTATCGCGCACGAAGTGCAAGCGGTTGTTCCCGAGGCCGTCACAGGCTCGCACAATGAGGTCGATGATGAAGGCAACCCTGTTTATCAGGGCATTGACCAAGGCAAGTTGGTTCCGTTGCTTGTAAAAACAATACAAGAACTCGAAGCCCGTATCACGGCGCTCGAGAACGCTTAACCCCCAGCCATAAAGGAGAAACAAACAATGGCTCAAACTACAACCTGGACAGTCAACGACATGGTTCGCGATGCCACAAGCGGCGGCGTGAAAACCGTTTATTGGGAATGCCGAGTCACCGATGACACGCACACCGATTGCAGCGCGGTCGAGGGCGGAAAGTTGCGCCTGGAGCCGGATGCCGATGCGCCGGATTTCGTTGCATATGATGATTTGACAGAGGCAACGGTTCTCGGTTGGGTCTATGATAGCTTGATCGAAGGCGATGAAACCGCCGACGAAGCAAAGGCGCGGATCGAGGAAAATCGCCAGGGCAAAGTGACCGCGCAAGTTGCTCGGAAAACCGCCGATGCAAACGGAAAACCCTGGTAAACTGAAAGGAGATCACGATGGCCGAGAAACAAACAAAAACCATCACGATCAACGGCACAGAATACGGCGAAGGCGATTTGAACGATCAGCAAAAAACGATCATCAATCACATCGCCGATCTCGATCGCAAAATCGGATCAGCACAATTCAACATCGATCAACTGCAAGTCGGTCGCGGCGCATTTGTCCAAATGTTGAATGAATCCCTGGCCGATTCGAACGACGAATGAGGGTGATGGCCTATGGCAAGAACGGCGACCGAAGCACACAAGCGGATTGATGATTTGGAACCTCGCGTCACTCGGGTTGAAACCCAGGTCGATGAACGGTGGCGCGAGACCATCATCCGCATCAAACGGATTGAAACCATCATGATTTCGGTCGCCGGTGCCATCGTTTTGATGTTGGCATCGATCCTGATAAAAATGGGCTGATATGCTTTGCGTCCTGGTCTTTGTTGGTTTTGGTCACACTTTCATCAACGGCTATGGGGCCAGGTTTTATAAAGCCTGTTATTACGATTGCGGAGAACCTGGCGGCAAGAACGGGCAGTGGTACGATAAACGGTACGTTGTTCATCCCGATGTCCATTGTGCCGCCAGATTTGTGATGGCCTGATCCCTATCAACCGCACCCTGACCATGCTATAATTCACTCGCGGCGGCGCGTTTGAATTGTAAGGGTCAACAAATGATCGCTGAACTTGCCGCGTTCAATGCCGCATTTGCCACGGTAAAAGCCACGATCAACGCGGGTCGTGATATTATGTCTTGTGCCAACTCGATCGGCGATATGATCGGGGCCGAGGAACAAATCAAAGCTAGGGGCGATCGAAAGAAAAGTTCTATCTGGTCTCAACTCGCCGGCAAAGACACAAACGATTTCGAGGAATTTATGGCGCTCGAGCAAATTCGAGAGCAACGCAAGGAATTGATCCAGGCGTTGCAGCTATATGGCCGGCCAGGGTTGAAAGATGATTTCGTTCGGTTCGAGGCAGAGGCGCGAAAGAAACGCAGAGCGCAAGCGGTGGCGGCGGAAAAGAAAAAGCAAAAGATTCTCGAGTGGACGGTGGGCATTGTTGCCGTTCTTGTTGGCCTGGTTGGATTGGCCATCGCTCTTTGGCTCATTGGGAAGGGGCAAGGGAAGTGGTGAATGAGAATGGTGCAAATCGGGTCGATGCGGTGGGCGGTCTATTCGGAACGGGGTTTTGTTGTTATAATCACTCGAGATCGAAAGATCGCAGAGAGTTTTTTGGGAAAAGAAGGGTTTCGAAATGATTGATAAATTGATCGAACCAGTAAGCGACATCCTGGGCAAGTTCATCCAGGACAAAGACAAACGGGCAGCGTTGGCGCATGAAATCGCCACAATGTCCGAGCGTCACGCGCAAGAAATTGCGTTGGCGCAAATCAGTGTAAACAAAGCCGAGGCATCTGCGGGGACATTCAGAGGCGGTTGGAGACCGGCCGTTGGGTGGGTTTGCGCGTTGGGGTTCGGCGTGAATTTCCTGATCTCACCGATTGCCGCCGGTTTCGGATTCATCGTGCCGCAAGCGGATGTTTCGACAATGATGCCGGTGTTGATGGGGCTTTTGGGCCTGGGCGGAATGCGCAGTTTCGAGAAATCGAAGGGCATCAAATAGGATGGATTTCGATTTTGACCTCATAAAGAAAACGGTCGGAGTGGCCGGCGCAGTTATTGCGGCGGCTTCCGGTGGCGTTACTTTGTCCGGCAAACTCGGATGGGGTTGGTTCGATCGGCCGATCCTGGAATGGTCAGCGGAGCATTTTAAAATCAGCGATGGCATGATCGAGGATGGTTTCAAGGTTGTTGTCGCCAGGCAAAAGTTGCGCGATGATTGCGAGGTCACGGGGTTCACGGTCGAGATCAGGGATTCTGATTTCGTTGTATTCCCTGCAACGCCATCGGTCACAAAGTTCTCGGGGCCGGCAAGTGATAAAATCGATCGGTTCGGATATTACGTTTTTATCCAGGAAATGGATGTTCACAAAGTGGCCGTTGGCGAGGCAACCTTGCTCGGCCAGGTGAAATATAAATGTCCGGAAGGTCAGAAAATCGTCACTTATCCAGACCACGAAAATCTAAAGTTCATCATCGAAGGAATGTAAGGATGAAACAGAATTTTGATAAATGCCTCGAGATGCTATTGAAGCACGAAGGCGGTTTCGTAAATCACCCGCGCGATCCAGGCGGGGCAACAAACCTCGGGGTCACGAAAAAGACATATGAAACCTGGATCGGGCATTCGGTGTCGATCGATGAAATCAAGGAACTCACGGTTGAGGATGTCGCGCCAATATATAAGGCGCGGTATTGGGACGCCGTGAGAGGCGATGAGTTGCCATCTGGTGTCGATTGGGCGGTTTTCGATTGGGCGGTCAACTCTGGGCCATCCAGGGCAGCGAAGGCGCTACAGAAGGCGGCAGGGGCATCACAGGACGGAAAGATCGGGCCAATGACCCTTAGATCGATCGCAAACAATGAGCCAAAGGATTTGATCGAGCGGGTTTATCATGCCAGGCAAAATTTCTATGAACGGCTCAAGACGTTCGACACATTCGGCAAGGGTTGGACGCGGCGGAACAAAGAAACCCTCGAAGCCGCTCTTGAAATGATATGATCGAGGTCGGGATGTCGAGAAAGGGTGAATTGACAATCACCTCAGATGGCACCCTGATCGCCCATGTTTGGTTGCCGGAAAAGGATCGTTTGATCCTGGTGACGGAAATCCTCAAGAGCCTAAAGAAAAACCCTGCCACGATGGGCAGGGTGAGTTGAGCATGATGTGCTTGCATGGAAGTTTAATTATACCTTTTTTCCTGTAAAAACTCAACCAAAGACCCTCTCAGATCGGGTTCACCCCAAAAGAAAATCATCAACAGGGCAAAGCCAACCCAAAAGCCGGATGCCACCACCGGCCGAAATGGGCGATCGTTGTTTTTCTTGCCATCACTCATCGTCAAATTCCTTTTCTTTTACGCCGAGGCCATCGCATCCCTCGCAACTGCCCATCGCGGTGTCGATATATCCAATATCGCGGTTGAAACTTTGGGGTTTGTAAACGTCGATCTCGACCTCACCCCAGCCATCGCAATCGCGGCAATTCTCGGCCTCGATCCAGATGTCGTTGCCGTGTGAAATCCAAATGCCGGTGGCGTCTCTTTTGATCGTTGTCATTTCTCACCTCTCAACCATTTGAGTTCATCGAGCAATTCCAATTTGTGTTTTGTTGCGGCCTCGAGTTTTTGTGTCAGCCTGGCGATCTCATTGCGCTGCACCGCAAGTTTGGATTGCGCGGCGGCATATCGGCGATTGAGGGAATCAAGTTGGCGCTGGGATTGGGCGTTTTGGTTTATCGCCATCGTCATATCATTTAACGACATATGGAAAATCCTTTGGGGTAAGTTCCGGCAAGCCTCTCGCCGGTTGTTTTTTGCTGGCCATCGCCCGAATACGGAAAAAGCCGCGATGCTCGGGAAATGTGTTCATATACCATCGAGCATAAAACGATCGATGATTGTTGTTCAACTTAAACGTCGATCGACCCTCATCATCGGCCTGGTCGGTTTCCCACCGGATGCGTTCGAATATGGCATGGGCGGAATAATTGTTAAAACCTCGAGAGACCATTTCGCGGGTGAATTTAACGAACAACCGCCAAACCTGGGGATGAGCCTCATGGAACTCTTTGGCCGCATCCTCGAGTTCATCTTTGCGGGTTTTGGTTTGAGTGAATAAATCCATTTTAACGGTTCCTTTCATGCGCCAGGCGTCCAAGCCGGTTGGCGAGTTTCTCAAGATGATCGGGGTTCACATCGGGCTTGTCAGCGATCGCAGTGTAAATCGCGTTGCACAGTTGCTCAGAGGGCAGCGCAGAGGCGGCGTCATAAAGCATATAAGCCGGCACAACGTGGGGCTTGATCCGAGTCGATGGCGGGGTTTTGCATTTGAAAAACATCACGGCACCATGACCAGGATGGCAAACAATGTGCCGAAAAGGGCAATGGCACCGAGGATGTCACCCCAAATGCCGAGATCACTTTCGAGTTGCTCGATCATGCGTTTGAGTTGCTGGAACTTTGTCATTTTATTCAATCCTTATTCAGTTGATGGGGTGAGAATATAGGTTGGAGATATATTCGTCAACGAGTATTGTTGACCTCGCGCATATGTTTGATAAGTTGGGGCCAGATATAGTGGAGCAAACCCGATGGCATACAAGAATTTCCTAATCAGCATCCGCGAGGATGTGATACAATCAATGAAGAAGCTGAAAAAAGACACGCGCGTTCCGATGAATGTTCACTCAGAACAATTTCTGATTGAAGGTTTGCGGCAATACGGGATCAACTTGCCTGATTATCAGCCGGTAATCGATGAAGGCAGTGAGAAAGATGGTTAATCCAAAAACAAAAGGTTCCTCATTTGAGCGATTGATCGCAAAAGAATTAGAGGATTTATTGGGCATTCGGTTCGATCGAAACCCATTCGAGCAGCAACGCCAGGCGAATCAACCCGATCTTGTGACCAGGTTGCAATCCTGGCCATTCTCGATCGAGTGCAAACGATACAAAGGCGGATCATTTATGCCGGCCTGGTGGAAGCAATCCAAAAGCGCGGCAGAGGCGCACGGCAAGTTGCCATGCGTGATCTATAAGTTCGACCGGCAACCGATATGGGTCGCGGTCAGTTGGGAAGCCATCGGCGCAATGAACGGCGTCGAATACAATGAGGATGACCTGGTATTCATGAACCTCGAATCATTCGCGTTTGTGGCGCGGGAAATTATGTCAGCGGAAAGAATCAGCAATGGATAACTATAACATGGAAACTTTCGTTTATTTCGACCTGGAAACCATTCCAAGCCAATCGCCGGCGTACCTCGAGCGATGCCTGGGCAAAGTGAAGCCACCGGCATCGATCAAGAAACCGGAGTCGATCGAAAAATGGTACGCAGAGAGCGCAGTAACGGCCGCGCAAGATATGTTCGACAAATCATCGTTCGATGGTGGCCGAGGGCATATTTGCACGATCGCCTGGGCAAAGAACGATGGCGAGATCAAATGTTTTCACGCAGCAACCCTCGAGGAAGAAAAGCCATTGTTGACCGCGTTTTTCAATGACCTCGATCCATACCATTCTCAAACCCTGATCGGTCACAACATCATCGGGTTCGACATCGGGTTCCTACGCAAACGCGCAGTCGCGCTGGGCGTCAAATTGCCTGGGCGAACAACATTCCCGCGCGATCCGAAACCCTGGGACAAAAACCTCAAAGACACGATGATAATGTGGGCCGGTGGCGGAAAAACAGTCGCGCTCGATGAATTATGCGACATCATGGGCATCAAGGGCAAAGACGGGTTCGATGGGTCGATGGTTGCCGATTCCTGGCGCAATGGCGAACACGGAAAAATCGCAGAATATTGCCAGGATGATGTGATGCGCGTTCGGGAAATCCACAAGCGGTTCATGGCGGTCGATTGGTGATGAATGAATTTGCAAAACGAACTCATCCGATGCGATTGGCGATTGGATCGATCGGTTCATGTATTTCTAAGAGCGCGACACCTGACGTTTGGGAGTTTGTCATCAACAAAACCCTCGAGGGCAAATATGAATCGGTCGCCGAATACCTGGTCGATCTGGCGATCGAGGAAGCATTCAAAGACAAATAAAAAAACCCCGAGGCAATTAAATCCTCGGGGTTCGTCCATTCAAGATTCAAGCCGCAAATCTAAAATGGAATCTCATCGTCCAGGTCAGCCGGTGTCGCTGGGGGCGGTGGCGGAGCCTGGAAGTTCTGCGCAGTCACCGGAGCGGGGGCAGAGGGCATCGGGTCAGGATGAACCGACATCGGGGCCATCTGAGCCTTGAAGCGGTTCAAACCGGCCTCAACGCGATCTTTCATCCGCTCGGAAAGCAACTCAAACGAATTGTTATCCTCGGGCAGAGAGTTGATATACAGAATATCGCCGGAAGGGGCCAAAGGTTGTTGACCCCGACCCAATGGCATCATCGCGCCGATGTTTGCGTATTTGCCATCCTCAGAGTGAACCACCGAGATTTGCAAAGGTTTCCCCAAAACACTTTTGAGATCGAACCCGCCAAGTTCCTCGGCAGTGAATGACCGGCCGCGCCATGCCTCGAGGTCTTTGCGGAGCCTGGCCTTTTCATTCAACGAAACCGTGTAATTCTGCATCATCAAGAATGGGCGACCATCCGCCATATTCTCATCGATCTCGAACGCCAGGTGAATTTGATGTTTGTCGCCATAGTTCGTTTCCTGGATGCCCATGTTCAAAAGGCGGGTGCAGACGGCGCGATATACGCCGACAGGGGCGAGTTCATAATCGCCGGATGTTTGTGATACTAGCATTTGTATTCCTTTTCTATTCACACGCAATATATGGTGAATATATTGCTCGGCTATATTCGGGGTTGATTTCGTCGGTGTCAAGCGTCAAATTGGGCCTCACCAAATAGAGGTGAAAAGCATGGAAAAAACATTTTTAACCGGATTTGGGGCATACGATACAAAGATCAAAACAGGCGAAACGTATCAAAACCTCGAACTCAAGGATGTCGCAAGGCTAACCAGGACGCCATCGGCCAAGCCGAAAGAACAATCACAGTGGGCGATTTTCTCAACGTATAGGGATTTCGACGCCAGATCACACGATCGGCAACGCGAGGCCGGAGATTACGTTGCACTCGCCGGCGACATCGACACCGGCAATCACACCAAAGCCGAAATCACCAAAGCCATCCTCGAGGTTTGCGGTGACGTTTATTTCCTGGTCTACTCGACATCCGGATCAACCGCCGAAAACCGAAAGTGGCGATTCATCATTCCCCTTCGCGCCAATGTTCCTGGCGGTCGATACACTCACATCCAGGCGGCACTCTTTGACATGATGGCCGACAGGGGCATCGAATGCGATCGCGCACTCACTCGACCAGGGCAACCGATCTATTTGCCGAATGTCCCAATGGATAAACGCAACGCGGCGGCGATCCCTTACTTTTACGAATACGAAGTTCACAAAGGGCCAAGCGCGTTCGTCTGGGAAACGTCCGAGGTTGCCGAGCGGGAATATCAGAACACCCTGGCCGACCAGGAACGCGAACAAGCCGCGCTCGAGGCGGCAAAGAAGCGCGCAGAGGAACGCAAAGACCCATTCGGGAACCAGGACACCGAAAGCGTTGTGGATGCGTTCAATGAGCGTCACACGGTGGCGGAGTTGCTCGAGCGGTATCAATACGCCAGGCTCGGGCAGTCCGATCAATATCAATCACGCTATCAATCGAGCGGATCATTCGCCACAAAGGATTTCGGCGAATATTGGGTCAGCCTCTCGGCATCCGATGCCAACAACGGCCTGGGGCGCGGCAAGGATGGATATTGCGCCGGCGATGCGTTCGATCTCTTTGCTCATTACGAACACAACGGCGATTTCGTCGATGCGGTCAGAAAATACGGCGAGGAAATAAATCCCGCCAGGCCAACAGCCGCGCAAGTTTTAAAGCCAATCATGGGTTCCTGGGAAGGTGAGCCGCTCAATGAAACCTCACCAAGCGGATCGGGAGGAAACGCGCCTGGTGAGGCCAGCGGTATGACAGTTCTCAATGGGTCTGGAGACCAGTTCAAACTGCACCGCATTTTTACCTTAGCAGATGCCGAGCCGGTTTTGAAATCCTCTTATTTGATTAAAGGATGGCTCGGCAGTTCACAGATGTCGGTTATTTACGGGCCATCGAATGTGGGCAAATCGTTCTTTTGCCTGGATATGGCGTTCGCAGTTGCAGCAAATCAAGAATGGAACGATTGCCGCGTTCGAGGTGGGCCGGTGCTATACCTGGCAACCGAAGGCGGTCAGGCGTTCAAAAACCGCGTTTATGCGCTGAGAAAGAACAAAGGCGTTTCCGATGCGCCATTGTACGTCAGGCCATCACCGATCGACCTATTGAGGGCCGAGGTGGATTTGCCGGCGTTGTCCGAATTGATAAAAGAGATCACCGCCAAATCAGGCGAGATCGCAATGATCGTGGTTGATACGCTATCGAGGGCAATGGCCGGCGGTAATGAAAACGGGCCAGAAGACATGACCAGGTTCATTGGCAACCTCGATGTGTTGCGTGATCTTACCGGCGCACACATTATGGTTGTTCACCACAGCGGCAAAGACACCGCCGCCGGTGCAAGGGGTCACTCGAGCCTCAGAGCGGCCTCAGATACCGAGATCGAACTCGAGTTGGCCGATGGCGGGTTGAAACTGGTGAAGACCACCAAACAGCGCGATATGGAGCCAAAGCCACCGCTCGGGTTTACCCTGGGCGTTCTCGAACTCGGCGAGGATGAGGATGGCGATCCGGTGACAACGGCGTTCATCGAGATCGCAGATCAGGCCGATGTTGATGACCTCAAACGATCGCGGCCAGGCGGTGACAATCAGATCGCGGTGATCGAGGCGTTCAAACAGTTGCGCGGCGATGGCGTTGGAATGGCAAACCCTGGCGGCACCGGATGGCCGGCACCTGGGGCGTTCTGGGCCATCCCCGAGGCCGATCTAAAGAAACACGCCAAAGGCAAATTGAGCGACAAATCCAACCCTGATTCCGCCTATTCGGGCGCGGTCAAATCGATGGTGAAGTCAGGATATATGGCGCGAAACGAGGGGTTTTTGTGGATTGTAGCCAAGGAAGGAATGGTTGGATAAACTACAAATGCACATATCAAATGAAAACAAACACTTAACCTTTCGAATCTGTAGTTTTTGTAGTCATTTGTAGTCATTTGTAGACAACTACAAAAACTACAAATCCCCTTTAGGGGTTTGTAGTTGTAGTCTAGGAAATTTTTGTAGGAGAAAATCAGATGGAAAAACAGATCAGAGATCAGGTGATCGCAGAGGCGAAAGAACTCATCAACGGCGATCGGCGAGAGCAATATGGTGACAGCACATTCCAGGCGATGGCGATGATGTTCACCGCATACCTGGGCGTCGAGGTGAAGGCATACCAGGCGGCAGAGATGTTTGCGTTGGCGAAGATCGCGAGGAATCGGCACAGGCCAAAGTTGGATTCATATGTCGATGGCATCGGATACCTGGCACTCGCGGCAGAGGAGGCATTTGGAAACGATGCCGATTTGTGATAAATAAAAACGGGGGGTGGGGGTATGCCTCACCCGCGACAATTATTTCTGAGGGGTGGCCATGCGCGTTTCGATATTGTCTGACATGAGGCGGTTCAAGAGATCGATGAACACCATCGAGAAAAAAGAGTTCCCGCTAATCGTCCGGAACTCTTTGCTCGACACCGGCGTAAAGACACAGAAGAAATTGCGCGAACAAAGTTATGGCCGCGCGTTCACCTCTCGCCAAAAGCAATTCGCCAAGGTGACGACATCCCTGGGAACCGGATCACCCGTTAAGTTCCAATCTGGCGCGGCGTTAAAGAAAGGCGTCGAGCGCAGAAAAGAAATTGTAATTTTTGACAGAACGTCCAGGCCGTATATGCAAAGACACGCAACCGGCGGGACAAAGAGGCCGGTGGATGGTCGAAACATAGCCATCCCTGGTCGAACAACGGTTGAGCCTAAGAGAACGGGCCGAGGGATCAGAAAAAGTTTGAGACCCACCGCCGTCCTCGATCAAAAAAAAGCGTTCCGGACTAAGGTGGGCGGCCAGGATGTAATTGCAAGGCGGAAGGGTAAGGCAAAATATCCCATCGAGATCATGTATATCATGGAGCCGACAGCAACCATCCGGAAGACCTACAAGTTCTATGAGGATTCCGCGCTCTCGTTTCGCACTCAATTTCCTCTCGCATTTCGCCGGAACTTCAACGCGAGAATGAAAAAAGTTCTCAAGACAACATTCTAACCAGTATCGATGGGGGTGGCCAAAGGTACTTCCAACCCGCAAGATTTGCGGGTAACGCGCGACCCCGATAGTTTCTCAGGCACAGAATTTCAAAAAATCCAAGGCAATAGGGCCGACCTTGAAAATAACGGGCTTGCAAAAATGCAACGCGCCGGCGATATTATAGTTCAG
>ERZ1046568.663-NODE-663-length-27405-cov-31.318208_pt1 | contig 27405 bp, 24 predicted proteins | sample MGYA00383092_ERZ1046568 | MGnify/ENA primary metagenome ERZ1046568 (study PRJEB29581, sample SAMEA5548362) | metagenome | biome: marine; feature: coastal; material: water | depth 1 m | study: Short-term variability in the microbial, nano- and picoplankton... | reverse complement strand
ATGGATCCTCAAGATATTTTTAATAATGCAAAATTTAAACCGAAAAAATAATGGCGATTAATCACACCTCGAAAATAAAAATTACAGTAGGATTAGATGATAACAGAATTCCAGAAACTCTGCATTGGACTGCAGAGGATGGAGGAGTTTCTAACGAAGAAGCTAAAGCTGTAATGCTATCTGTGTGGGATCAAAAAAAGCAGGAATCCCTCAGAATTGATCTATGGACAAAAGATATGCCAGTTGATGAAATGAAACTTTTTTTTCATCAAACATTAGTTACTATGAGTGATACTTATTTGCGAGCAACTCAGGATGAAAAAATGGCAGCTACAATGAAAGATTTTTGTGATTACTTCGCAGACAAACTTGATTTAATTAAAAAGTAATTTACCATACCTTTAGACGGTTTGCATCCAGTTTTAAAAAAATAAACACCAGTATTGTAAATGCCCAAAGGCCAGACCCTCCGTAACTTAAGAACGGAAGGGGTATTCCGATAGTTGGGATTAAGCCCATAACCATGCCAACATTAATCAAAAAGTGTGCAAATAATATACTTGCAACACCATATCCATAAATACGGCTAAATTGTGAATTGTGTTGTTCTGCAAGAAAAATAATACGTAAAATTAGTGACACGAATAAAATCACTAAAATGCTACTTCCAAAAAACCCCCATTCTTCACCCACGGTACTAAATATGTAGTCTGTATGCTGTTCAGGAACAAACTTGCCTTTTGTTCTTGTACCTTCCATAAAACCTTTTCCAAAAGCACCTCCTGACCGAATAGCTTTCTCAGATTGATTAAGATTATAGGAAATGTTGCGCTTCATTGACTCTATTTTTATTGGATCTTTTTCTAATCTAAGCCAGAGACCAATTCGCTCTTGCTGATGCTTTTGAAGTATTTCAGTGTAGGCCCACTGAATACCAAAACTCAAGATAGTACTGCAAATAAAAGCGATAACTATTACTTTAAACTTTCTTTTTTTTCTTCTTTTAAAAAATAACTGATAAAAAATAAGTAGAGAAGCGATAGCAACATTAGTAACAAGTGCAGAAAATTTTAAAGTTGAAATTCCCAAAAGAGTTAAAAATATCGTAAAGAATAGGTAGTATTGGGATATACCTTCCCTGTAAAAAACAAAGAACAAACTTCCAAATATTAGAGTGCTTCCAGCATCATTCTGAAATAAAATAAGAACAGCAGGTATAGCAACTAAAATACCTGCTCTAAACTGATCTAAAGGGGTTTTAATATTAGTTTGTAAGTCACTGATAAATTTAGCAAGTGCAAGTGCTGTTGCGAATTTAGCAAATTCGCTAGGTTGTAAAGTTAATCCTCCAAAGTCATACCATGAAGTCGCGCCATTTATTTGTTTTCCGGCTACAAATAATCCAATCAAAGATAGTACAGATCCAATATATAAGATACTCGCAAATCGTTCATAAATTTTTGCTTCAACAGATAATATAATAGCTATTAAAATAAGCGATCCTATTATGAATAATAGTTGTTTTCCGTATGGCTTAGAAGTGTCAACGTATGATGTAAACTCTCCAGTATTTGAGGCAGATAAGATATTAAAATACCCAAAGATAACTAGTGCTGTAAAAATAATTACTGCGATCCAGTCTAATTGAAAACTGCTAGAGCGTTTTAAAATCATTGTCCATTAATTTTAAAAGATTTTCCGCTGTAAGGCTTAAGGTATTCTTCTTCTAAACTTTTATCTAAAACTAATCTTTCCATATTTTTTAAAGAAACCTCTCCTTTAATATGTTTTTCAATCATTAAACTTGCAACTCTTCCTGCCCATCGCGCTCCATAGTGCCCATTTTCAACTAAAACTGCAATTGCAATTTTAGGGTTTTGTTTAGGAGCAAATGCAATAAATATCGAATGGTCTGTGAGTTGTTTTCTTATCCCATCCACTTTGGTAAAGTTTTCTGCGGTACCAGTTTTTCCACAAATTTCAATACCAGGAACCTTTAAAAAATTAGCAGTACCCTCATTAAATACGTCATGCATTCCTTCAATAATTACGTCATAGTGTTGAGCATCTATTGTTGTTTTTTTTATGCTCTTAAAATCAGGGTTAATTTCATTATCATCAATTGATTTGATAATATGGGGAGTAAAATAAAATCCTTTGTTAGCAATGGCCGCAGTCATGTTAGCTAACTGAATTGGTGTTACTAAAACTTCTCCTTGGCCAATAGAATTTGAAATAATTGTTGTAGCACCCCATTTAAAATCTGGATACCAATTATCATAGTAATTTCCATCAGGAATGTTTCCTTTTTTACCAACTGATAAGTCGTTTCCTAAAAAAGCTCCTAAGCCAAAACTTTTAATATGATCACTCCATTTGTCCATTGAAGTAGAAGAGTTATCATATTTGTTAATGTTGTTTCTAAAGGCCATAGCAAAGTAAGAATTACATGAAAAGCTTATAGCAGATTTCAAGTCCCTATATCCGCTGCCACAGTGACATTGCATTATTCGTTTGTTTCTACCATATACATATTTTCCATTGCAATGTATACCAGTATTTGTTGAGATGACATTTTCTTGCAAAGCTGTTAGAGCTACTACTAACTTAAAAGGAGAGCCAGGCTCGTGCATCCTAACTAGTCCTTTGTCAATTAATGGACGGTGTATAGAATCTAGATAAAGTTTTGTATAATTTTTTGATCGCTCTCGCCCCACTAGTAGGCTTGGATTGTAGGAAGGAGCAGAGACAAGACTCAATATCTCCCCGCTGCTTGGCTCTATAGCTACAATACCACCAATTTTATTTTGCATCAACAACTCACCATATGCTTGAAGTTTAGAGTCAATTGTTATCTTAATGTCTTTTCCCGCTATAGGCAGGGTATCAAATGCACCTCCTTTGTATGATCCAATATCTCTGTTGTAAATATCTTTTTGGATATATTTAATCCCTTTAATCCCGCGCAAAGTTTTCTCATATGAAATTTCAACACCTTGTTTTCCAATCAAATCTCCAAGTTTGTAATAGTTATCCTTTATAATGTCTTTTGTATTAGCTTCTGCAATGTAGCCCAATACATTCGCTCCAATAGAAGTATGATATTCTCTTACAGATCTTTTTTGAATATAAAACCCTTTGAATTTCCTTAACTTTTCGGAAAGAAATGCATAATCAACTTTAGATAGGTGGCGTAAGAACGGGGAAGGAAGCCTTGGGGAATATCTTTCAGCGCGATTATAAAATTTTAAAAAAGTAAGCTTATCAATCTTTAACAATTTACAAAACATAACGGTGTCCAAAGGTTTTACTTCCCTAGGAATTACCATAACGTCGTAGCTGGGCTGGTTTGCGACTAAAAGGTTATCATTTCTGTCATAAATATAGCCGCGTTTAGGGTAGTGAAATACCTTGCGTATAGCACTATCGTTATTTAGATCGTAAGCTGTAGACTGGTAAATTTGTAAGTAAAATAAACGTCCAATAAAGCATACTCCGGTTAGAGAAACAAGACTGTAAAGTAGTATTTTCCTCATACCTTTTTGCTGCTAAATAGTGAGTAAATAAGTAAGCACAATAAAAATGTAAAGACGCTTGTATAGAAAGTTTGTTTAATTATTAAAAGCATTTTATCTTGATTAAACACAACAAGGGAAAACAATACAAGGTGATGAATTAGTATTAGAGATAAAAAGTAAATGTAACGCTGAGTAAAGTTACTATTACTAAATTTTAATGATTGATAATCGTAGGCAGCGCCAAAAGAGAATTTTAAAAAAAGAGGGCGAATATAGGCAATGAGTACACTGGCAGCCGCATGTGTACCACCAGAATCTAAGAAAGCATCAATAATAACACCAAGCAGGAAAGAACTAAAAATAAAAAGTAATCGGTTATTTAATGCTGGGTATATTAATATAAACAATAAATAAATATTTGGATTAATATACCCCATAAAGTTAATATTGCTACATATTAAAACTTGTAGTGCAAGTAACCCAAAAAATCGCATTATGTTTACAAATACAATATTATTCATCAGATTGGTTTAAGTTCTCTAATTCCTTAAAATCAGTATTTTTAACGACATAAACATGTTCTAGATTAGTCATGTCATTAAATAGCTTCACATCAATAATATATAAGTCTTTGGTGTCGTTAAGTCTGTAGGAATTTATTGTGCCAACGGGGATATTTGCAGGGAATATTGAAGAAAAACCACTAGTTGTGATGCTGTCTCCAATAGTAAATTTGACTAGATCTTGAATGTCATTTAATTGTACTATGCCGGAAGATTTACTATCCCACGACAAAGTCCCAAAATGATTAGTTTTATTTAATTTCACATTAATTTTGCTTTTACTATTTAGGATTGATAAGACTCTACTATATTTGGAAGTTGTTCTATCAATAACTCCAACAATTCCTTTTGAAGTAATAACCCCATAGTCTTCTTTAATTCCGTCTTCTAACCCCTTGTTCAGAGTGATGTAATTATTTGTTAGGGAATAGCTATTATTGTAAACTAGTGCTGAATTTAAGCTGTAGGGTTGATTTAATGAAGGCTCAGCAGTGCTATGTTTAGCATGATTAAAAAGCTGTGTTTTTAGTTTGCTATTCTCTTCTAACAGTAGTTCGTTTTCCTTTAGTAAATGAAAATATTGGCTTACGCTGTGTGAAATTCCGTAAACCCCCCCTATGATGTAATTTGAAGAATTAAACAGTTTAGTTCTGTGAAACTCATGTGATTTAATTGTAAGTGAGATAGCGATCGTGAACAACACCAAAAACAACACTAATGTTTTATTTTTAATGAAGAAATTAAAAAGTTGTTGCATTACTTACAGACTATTTTATCAATACGCTTCGATATTTAGTGAGGTTTTTTAAAACAATTCCAGTGCCTCTGACAACTGCTCTAAGAGGATCCTCTGCAATGTAAACAGGGAGATCTGTTTTTTGAGATAAACGTTTGTCAAGACCTCTTAACATGGATCCGCCACCAGCAAGATATATACCAGTATTATAAATGTCAGCAGCTAGCTCTGGAGGTGTTTGAGAAAGAGTTTCCATAACAGAATCTTCAATTCTAAGAATAGATTTGTCAAGAGCCTTTGCAATTTCTCGGTGTGTTATCTGTACCTGTTTTGGTTTTCCAGTTAGTAAATCTCTTCCTTGAACATTCATTTCATCAGGTGGAACATCTAAGTCCTCGATAGCTGCTCCTATTTGAATTTTTATTTTTTCAGCAGTTCTATCTCCAACATATAAATTATGTTGTGTACGCATGTAATAAATAATATCATTGGTGAAAACATCCCCAGCTACCTTGACCGATTTGTCGCAGACTATCCCCCCAAGAGCTATTACCGCAATTTCAGTTGTACCCCCTCCAATGTCAACAATCATATTTCCCTTAGGCTGCATAATGTCAACACCAATTCCTATCGCAGCTGCCATTGGTTCATGGATTAAATACACTTCTTTTCCGTTCACACGCTCTGCAGACTCTTTAACAGCTCGCATTTCAACCTCTGTAATTCCGGAAGGAATACATATTACCATCCTTAGTGAAGGCGCAAATAGTTTATTTTTTAGTGCAGGAATACTTTTAATGAATAGGCTGATCATTTGTTCAGAAGCATCAAAATCGGCAATCACACCGTCCTTGAGCGGGCGAATTGTTTTTATATTTTGATGTGTTTTTCCTTGCATCAAGTTAGCTTCTTTACCAACAGCAATGATCTTACCAGATGACCAGTCTCTCGCAACAATTGAAGGGCTATCGATTACAACTTTATCATTATGAATTATTAATGTATTGGCTGTTCCTAAGTCTATTGCTATCTCTTCAGTCAAGAAGTCAAAAAATCCCATATGCTTAAAATTTACTTAAAAGTTAAAGTAATATTTAATTTGTAAATGTAATAAAAATATGGGTTATTTCAGTAATGGTTTCTCTGAAATAAATTAGTGCTTAAAATGTCGTGTTTTTGTGAAAACCATCGCTACATTGTTATTGTTGCAATAATCAATGCTTAACTGGTCTTTAATAGAGCCTCCTGGCTGAATAACAGCAGTGACACCTGCATTTTTTGCTATTTCCACACAATCTGGAAATGGAAAAAACGCATCACTTGCCATCACTGATCCATTAAGGTTGAAATTAAAAGAAACGGCTTTGTGAATCGCTTGGTTTAAGGCATCTACTCTGCTGGTTTGTCCAGTTCCGCTAGCATACAACTGCTTGTTTTTTGCCAGTACAATTGTATTTGATTTCGTGTGTTTACAAATTTTGGAAGCAAACAATAAATCTTCAATTTCCTGGGCTATTGGAGTTGAGTTAGTAGCGTTTTCAATGATCGATTCATCATCAGTAATAGTATCTTTTTCTTGAGCTAATATTCCATTCAAACAAGTCCTTATGTTCGTTTTGGGAAGTTTAATGGAATTCTGGATTAATAGAATTCTATTTTTCTTTCCTTTTAAAATGGTTTCCGCTTCTGCACTAAAAGAGGGAGCAATGACCACTTCGCAAAATAAAGTATTAATTTCATGCGCTGTAGCTAAGTCAATCTCACAATTTGAAATTAAAACGCCTCCAAAAGCAGAAACTGGGTCTGCTGCCAACGCATCTATATATGCTTCTCGAAGTGTGGCTCTTTGTGCCACTCCACAAGCATTATTGTGTTTCAATATTGCAAACGTTGGTTCTTCTCCATGAAATTCGTTCATTAGGTTTACAGCAGCATCCACATCTAAAAGGTTGTTATAGCTTAATTCTTTGCCGTGAAATTTTGTGAACATAGCCTTAAAGTCACCAAAGAAATAGCCTTTTTGATGTGGGTTTTCACCATATCGAAGTGCTTTTCCTTGGGTTTCACTGATCTTTAGGGCAACTTCTTCTTTTTCTTTATTAAAATAGTTAAATATTGCACTGTCGTAGTGTGAGGAGACGTTAAATGATTTAGTTGCAAATTGTTTGCGATCTTCAATAGAAATATTTCCTTTGTCACTACTAATTAATCTTAAAAATTCAGCATAATCTTCAACAGAAGATACACAGATAACATCTTTGTAGTTTTTGGCGGCAGCCCTAATCAATGATATTCCACCTATATCTATTTTTTCAATAATATCCTCATTGCTTGCTCCTGAATCAACTGTTTTTTCAAATGGGTATAGATCGACAATAACCGCATCAATTTGAGGGATTGAAAAAGTATTCATTTCTTCAACATCTTTAGCATTGTCTTCTCGGTTTAAAATTCCACCAAATATTTTAGGGTGTAATGTTTTGACACGTCCCCCTAGAATAGATGGATATTCAGTAATTTCTTCAGCGGGAACAACACTTATTCCTAAATCATTAATAAATTTTTGTGTGCCTCCAGTAGAATATATTGTCACTCCTTGTTGGTTAAGTTTTTTTACAATAGGCTCCAGACCTTCTTTATTAAACACGGAAATTAAGGCGGATTTGATTTTTTTGTTTTGGCTCATTTTAAAATCTAAATTTATTCTTCAAAAATAGTCAATTAAGTAACAGAAAGTCTTAGTCAAATCTTTCAAAGTGGAAGTTTTTTTTAACTAATTGTTGGAGTTATTAACAACTACATAATAGAGGCAACCGATTCGCATACAAATTCCAAGAATCGTTCGTCCTCTCGAGTAAATGGATCTGCTGTATTTGAATCAATATCAATTTGTCCAATATTTATATTATTAACAAATAAAGGAATTACAATCTCAGACTTCACGTTTAAACTGCATGCAATATAATTGTCTTCAGCATTTACGTCTGGTATTACAAGATTTTCACTGCTAACGGCAACTTGCCCGCAAATTCCTTTACCAAAAGGAATTATTGTATGATCGGTGGCTAATCCAGCATAGGGACCAATTTTAAGTTCTTCTTTTTCGCCATTTTTAAAATAAAATCCAACCCAATCATAATAGGGTACGGAGTATTTTAATAATTCACACACATCTTTTAAAGTTTTGTCAAGTGAACTGGAATTTGATACCAGGTCAGATATTTTAGACTTTAATTCGTTAAAATTCATAAATGTATGTTTTTAAACAAAAATACTATTAATACCATTTAGTGTTTCTAAATACCTTGATTTCTTTTGTTAATTTTGATGTAAATTTATTCTTAGTTTCTGTAATTTATTACATTTGTGTTATGAATACAAGCAGTGCACATAAGCTTTTTTCAATAACCTTGGCTCTTTTAGTGCTTCTTTCGGCTTTTACATTTAGTGTCGAAACTCGTCAATGTAGCTTTAATTTGTTGGATTCTGTTGCTGTTTCCAATATCAAGCCTTGCTGTACTCACTTGCTAGATAGCACTTATGAACGTTTAGAAAAGGACTGTTGTACTGGTAAGGTAATTTCAGTTGATGGCTTGAATAAAGTTGAACTTTTCTCCTCTTCGTCAGAGCTTCCTCGTCAAACTTTATTTGAATATTTTCTCAGATTAGAAAGCCTTTTGAATTTTAATAATTTACAGACTACTCAGTCTGATATCTATACACATTATAATCCACCCTCCATAATTTTCGAGCGACAAATAGAGTATCAGTCGTTCCTTATTTGATTCGTTGTTTTAATTGCAATTTTAAATGCGCGACTGCGTACTATTAATATTCTCTTCGGAGATAATTTAAAATTAAACAACAATGAAATATACTTTATATCTTATAATATTGTTTCCGTTTTTTCTTTTTTCACAAAACGAAATTAAAGGATTTGTGATGGAACAGAATTCCAAAAACGTCCGTGTACCACTGCCTGGTGCTAATGTGTTTTGGCTAAACACTAATGTTGGAGCTATGACTTCTGATGATGGGTCTTTTAAGTTGCCATATGATATCGCTTACAAGAAATTAATAATTAGCTACATTGGGTTTAGAACTGACACGCTTTTGATTGAAACGCCTAAAAGTATTTTCCATGTCCTTGAAACATCCGATGATTTAGGCGAGGTTACTATCTCAACGCGTAAGAAATCTACAGCGACCTCTTACCTATCTTCTCAAAACATTACAACTATAAGTAGCACGGAGCTTTTGAAAGCAGCCTGCTGTAATCTTTCTGAAAGTTTTGAAACAAATCCATCCATCGATGTTAATTTTACTGATGCAATTTCAGGAACAAAACAAATTAAAATGTTGGGGTTAACAAGTCCATATATTTTAATCACGACTGAAAACATACCCTCGATTCGCGGAGCCTCTCAAGCCTACGGTTTGAGTTTTATCCCTGGCACTTGGGTAGAAAGCATTCAAATAACCAAAGGAGCTGGAAGTGTTGTTAACGGTTTTGAAAGTATAGCGGGACAAATTAATGCTGAACTGGTTAAACCATCAACTGATAATCGAGTTTTTGTAAACGCCTATGGGTCCTTAAATGGTCGTACAGAACTCAATACACACTTTAATACACAGATTTCAGACAAATGGAGTACTGGCTTATATTTACACGCAGATAATCGTTCACAAAAATTTGATAGAAACAATGATTCCTTTCTTGACATGCCTTTAATAAATCAGATAAATGTTATGAATCGTTGGCAGTATACAAATCTCCAAAAAGGGTTAATTAGTTTTCTAAATATGCGCTATGTCAAAGATGAAAAGCAAGCAGGACAGCTTAGTTTTGATCCTAAAACTGATCGGCTTTCTAATACGGTCTGGGGCAGTGAAATTAATACAAGACGTTTTGAAGTTTCTGGAAAATTTGGATATGTAAATCCAGACATACCTTACCAAAGCTTAGGCCTTCAAATCGCTTATAGTGATCACGAACAAGCTTCTTATTTTGGTCTCAACGTATATGACATCCGTCATAAAAGCATGTACTCTAGCCTAGTTTATAACTCCATTATCAGCGATACAAGGCATAAAATTAAAACAGGCTTAAACGTGACTTATGACCAATATAATGAGTTGGTAAACTCACTGATTTATGACAGAAAGGAACGCTCTGTGGGTGGGTTTTTTGAGTATAACTTTGATAATCTTGATAATGTAAATTTAACTGCTGGAATTCGATTAGATCATCACAATTTGTTAGGTACATTTCTAACTCCACGCCTTCATGCCCGTTATACTCCATGGGAAAAGTCAGCTCTTAGAGTTTCTTTTAGTCGCGGTATACGAGCAGCTAATATTTTTACAGAAAACCAAAAGTTGTTTGCAACTTCAAGACAAATCAACGTGCAAAGTTCGGGAGGATCTATTTATGGTTTAGATCCTGAAATTGCATGGAACTATGGAGTATCCTTGTCACAAGGCTTTAATATGTTTGGAAGGAAAGCAGATTTTACGTTGGACTATTATACAACCAATTTTGAGAATCAAGTAGTGGTTGATTATGAAAATCCATATGAGGTTAATTTTTATAACTTAAAAGGGGAGAGCTATGCTAATAGTTTTCAGGCGGAATTTAGTTTGAATCTGATGAACTACCTGAACTTTAAAACAGCCTATAAGTTTTATGATGTAAAGACCCAGTACGAATCTGGAATACTTAATAAGCCATTGACGTCTCAACATCGCTATTTTGCGAATTTATCATATGAGTCCTATTCGGAAAAAGGGGATGGGGTTTGGAAGTTTGACGCAACTTTTAATTGGCTTGGTAAGCAACGTTTTTCTTCAACAGAAATAAGCCCACAAGCCTATCAGTTGTCCAAGTATTCACCTTCTATTTCGACCCTAAACCTTCAAGTTACTAAAGTGTTTTCTGAGGTCTTTGAGATTTATTTAGGGGCTGAAAACATCACAAACGTTACCCAAAAATCACCAATTTTAAGCTCCGAAAATCCTTTTGGCTCAAATTTTGATACTACATTTGTTTACGGGCCTATATTTGGAAGTACTTATTACACAGGCTTACGCTATAAACTAAACTAAATAATTATTTATGAAAACAATACTTATAACACTTACAATACTATTTACAGGAGCCCTGTCGTATAGTCAAAATAAGAACGCGAAAGCTTCAATTGAAGTAGATGGGGTATGTATGATGTGCAAAAAGCGTATTGAAAAAGCAAGTCTTAAAACTAAAGGAGTTAAGTATGCTTCATGGAATGTGGATACACATGAGTTAAAACTTATTTTTGATGAAAATAAAACAAGTCTTAATTTGATAGCATCTAATGTGACTGATGTTGGCCATGACACCCAATCTTTTATCGCTAGCAAGGAAGCTTACGAATCATTAGACCCCTGTTGTAAATATCGAGATGAGGCTGTTGTCGAAGATCACAAGTAAAGCGGTCTAATCTTGCACTAATCAAATTACTTTATAAATAAAAAAAGCTCCTGATTTCAGGAGCTTTTTTTTGTTGTATGTAAAAAAGATTACATCATTCCTGGCATTCCACCACCCATTGGGGGCATTGGTGGCGTGGTGTCCTCTTTAATATCTATAAGAGCACACTCAGTTGTTAGAATCATTCCAGAAACTGAAGCCGCATTTTCAAGAGCAACTCGAGTTACCTTTTTTGGGTCGATAATACCAGCTTTAAGCATATCTACATAGCTATCGCTTTTAGCATCATAACCAAAATCGCCTTTACCTTCAAGCACCTTATTAATTACAACGCTTCCTTCACCACCTGCATTATCTACAATGGTACGTAATGGGGCTTCAATTGCTTTAGAAACTATTTGAATACCAGTGGCTTCATCGTTATTTTCAGAGGCTAGCTTTTCAAGTAGTTTTTGTGCTCTAACAAGTGCTACTCCACCACCAGCGACGATCCCTTCTTCAACCGCTGCTCTAGTAGCGTGTAATGCATCATCAACACGGTCTTTCTTTTCTTTCATTTCAACTTCGCTAGCAGCTCCTACATATAGAACAGCGACACCGCCTGCTAACTTTGCTAAACGTTCTTGAAGTTTCTCTCTGTCATAGTCACTTGTAGTCGTTTCAATCTGTGCCTTAATTTGATTAACCCTTGCTTTAATGTCATCTGCATTTCCAGAACCATTTACGATTGTAGTATTGTCCTTATCAATTGTAACTGTCTCTGCTGTTCCTAACATTGTTAAGTCTGCATTTTCAAGAGAAAACCCTCGTTCTTCAGAAATTACAACTCCACCTGTCAGTATGGAGATGTCTTCTAGCATAGCTTTACGGCGATCTCCGAAGCCTGGTGCTTTCACAGCGGCGATCTTTAAACCACCTCTTAATTTATTTACAACTAAAGTTGCAAGTGCTTGACCGTCTACGTCTTCAGCTATAATTAAAAGAGGACGTCCAGATTGTGATACAGGTTCTAAAATTGGAAGAATTTCTTGAAGATTTGATATTTTTTTATCAAATAATAAAATATATGGATTTTCTAAGTCTGCAATCATTTTGTCAGCGTCAGTTACAAAGTACGGACTTAAATAACCTCTGTCAAACTGCATTCCTTCAACAACATCTACATATGTATCAGTGCCTTTTGCTTCTTCTACAGTTATAACACCTTCTTTACCGACTTTTCCAAAAGCTGAAGATATAAGTTCTCCTATTGTATTGTCGTTATTTGCTGAAACAGATGCAATTTGCTTTATCTTTTCAGATGAATTACCGACCTTCTTAGCTTGTTTTTCTAAGTCAGTTGTAATTGAAGTTACTGCTTTGTCGATACCACGCTTTAGGTCCATAGGATTAGCCCCCGCAGCAACATTTTTTAATCCTTCTTTCACAATTGCTTGTGCTAAAACAGTAGCTGTAGTTGTTCCGTCACCAGCCAAGTCGTTGGTTTTGGAAGCTACTTCTTTAACCATTTGAGCGCCCATGTTTTCTAGAGGATCTTCTAGTTCAACTTCTTTTGCAACAGAAACCCCATCTTTAGTTACTTGAGGAGCTCCAAAACTTTTACTAATAATAACATTTCTGCCTTTCGGTCCGAGGGTTACTTTGACTGCATTAGCTAATGCGTCAACTCCACGTTTTAATCCGTCTCTTGCGTCTATATCAAATTTTATATCTTTTGCCATTTTTTTATTTTTTAAATTAAACTATTGCTAGAATATCACTTTCTCGCATGATTAAATAGTCAGTACCATCAAATTTTAGTTCAGTACCTGTGTACTTGCCATAGAGAACGGTGTCACCAACTTTCACTGTAATTGGATCATCTTTGGTGCCTTTCCCAACAGCAGCTACATTTCCTTTTTGGGGTTTTTCTTTAGCATTATCAGGGATAATAATTCCAGAAGCAGTTTTTGTTTCTGCTTGCATAGGTTCGATTAAAACTCGGTCAGCTAAAGGTTTGATTTTTAAAGCCATAGTATTATGTTTTTATATTTACATGAGTTTGTTCTAAAATTATGCCATGATGATTAAACTGACAAAGTTTCATAAACAAAAAATGCCAACATTTGGGGTTGGCATTTAAAAAAAGTTATGTCTATTGGTCTGAGTTTTCTGTTTGAGGAACAGGAATCTGGGTAGGGACCGTTATTGGTTGAGAAGTTGTCGAAGAGGACTCTAAGTCTAATGCTTTTGACTCTTGAACATTGTCAGTATTTCCTATGGCAATATTTGATAGCAATATTAGCACCAGTAGTAATGTGGCTAATGCCCAAGTGCTTTTATCTAAAAAATCAGATGTTTTTTTTACTCCTCCAACTTGTTGGCTTCCGCCTCCACCAAAAGAGGAGGAAAGACCACCGCCTTTAGGGTTTTGAACCATTATAACAACTACAAGCAAAAATGCTACTACGACAATTAGAACTAGAAATATAGAAAACGTACTCATTTTAAATTATTTTTTTTTAAAACCTTTATCGATTCAATTTGGATTGCAAATAAACTACTTTTTTCTGGATATTTCAAACTTAAAATTTGGTACGATTGAATAGCTTTATCATAGTTATTTTGTTCGACATATATTCTTGCTAATGTTTCGGTCATTAAATTTTCGTCATCAATAATTTGATCTTCAGCCTTGTTTTTAAGTTCAGAGTTTTTATCAATAGGGTTTAATTTGGGTTTGTTAGCAATAAACGCATCTATAAGAGCAAACTTTTCATCTTTACTAAATTCTTTAGGTGTGTTTGTTGAATCCGAACGATTAATGGGGGTTTTTTTAGTAAGACTCAACCATTCAGAAAAAGAGTACGTTTCATTTTTGTTAAATTCTAGTGGACTTCCAAGCCCTAGTTTGGAAATTGATTGAGATTCATTTTTTGTTAATATTTGGTTATCTACTAATTTGTTTTTAGGTTCTTCCTCGTTGTTATTTGTACTTGATATCTCTAGAAAGTCATTAACTTCAATAGACTTAATTAAATTTAAATTTTGTTTTATTTGTGTCGAAATATCACTTTGTAAAAATACTTCTGAAGTTATGAACTCAAACAAGACACTTCTATCTGTAGTGTGGGCTGCCGTTATTTTAAGTTCTTGATTGTATTTAAAACTCCCAAAATCCTTAAGCCCTTTAAGTTGTATTGCTCTGGCAGATTGAAAGTACGGAAAATCCTCGATGATAGCCGATATGTCGCCAATTTGAGTTTTATCCAAGTTTGTTGGGTTATTCAATAAATATGTAAAATCGGATATATTCATAAATTTACCAATTAGCTAGTGACGCATTAACAACATCTTGAGTAATTCTTTTAAATATTTCTTCAATGGCAGTAGTTTTCTGAGAGCCTATAAGTTGAGCGCTACCTTCAAAATCAAAGAAAAAACTAAATCTTTTTTCAAAATCTGCCTCTTCATCATTTTTATTTACAAAGCGAACATTTATACCAATTGTTAAACGGTTTTGTGCAGCTGTATTTCTTGACGTTGATGTAGTAGGAGATATTCTGTATTCAACAATCTCTCCTTCATAAGAAATATCTCCATTGGATTTGACTAGACCTAAATTAGTTTGATTTAAAATCAAATCTTGGAGAGCTATTGTAAAGTCTCGTTCAATACCAGGCTCAATGAGAGCCGATGTATTTTGAAAATAATTTACTTGGAAAGTTTTTGTTTCTGGGCTTATGGAAATTCCTGTAAAAGAGTATGCTCCGCATCCTAGAACAAATGAAAAGCTCAAAAATATAAAATATTTTTTCAAATGATTAAAGATCATATTGTTTAATTTTTCTGTAAAGTGTACGTTCGCTAATTCCTAATTCATCTGCTGCTAATTTACGCTTTCCTTTGTGGCGTTCAAGGGATTTTTTAATAAGTTCTAATTCTTTGTCGTGAAGCGAAAGTGTTTCTTCTTCAGCTTCAATGGCATCAATGTATGGATAGTCAACTTGATTATTTTCAACATATTCAATCCGATGATTTTCTGTAGTTTTAGGAGGAAGTGAAAAGACTTCAGTTTCTTTTTCTGGAACTGGAGATTCTTCTTTGTTATATATTTTTTGAATCAGACTTTCATTATTTTTTTGAAAATCATCAATGTTGTCATTTTGCATCAATTTCATTGTCAGTTTTTTGAGATCGTTTAGGTCTCCTTTCATATCGAAAAGAACTTTATATAAAATCTCTCTTTCTGTGCTGAAATCACTCTTGGATTTATCTTTTCCAAGTACAGAGGGTAAATTTGATCCCATTGTTGGGAGGTAAGTTTGTAGAGTGGACAAGTTAATCATTCTTGATGATTCCAATACTGACATTTGTTCGGCAACATTTCGAAGTTGTCGAACATTTCCACTCCATCTGTAATCAATTAAAGCAGGTATAGCATTTTCTTCTAGCCTTATTGTTGGCATCTTATACTTTAGCGCAAAATCACTTGCAAATTTTCTAAATAATAAGTGAATATCATTTTTTCGTTTTCTTAGTGCTGGAAGGTTTATTTCAATTGTACTTAATCGATAATACAAATCTTCTCTAAACTTTTCTTTTTCAATGGCTTCGTACATATTGACATTTGTAGCTGCTACAATTCTCACGTTTGTTTTTTGCACTGAACTAGAGCCAACTTTAATAAATTCTCCATTTTCAAGGACTCTCAGTAGTCTAACTTGAGTGGTGAGCGGAAGTTCTCCGACTTCATCCAAAAAAATTGTACCTCCATCTGCTACTTCAAAATAGCCTGATCTGGTTTGAGTTGCTCCTGTGAAAGCACCTTTTTCATGTCCAAACAACTCACTGTCAATGGTTCCCTCTGGGATAGCCCCACAGTTAACAGCAATATATTTACCATGTTTTCTTAGTGATAGTTGATGTATAATTTTTGGAATACTTTCTTTTCCTACACCACTTTCTCCTGTTACAAGCACCGAAATATCTGTAGGTGCAACACGAACAGCTTTTTCAACTGCACGGTTTAATCCAGCATCATTTCCAATAATACTTAGACGTTGTTTTATAGATTGAACTGTTTCCATATTTAATTATTTTCTGATAATCCAATTGCCTCTCCAATTAGAGTAGCACTTGTGCAATCTTTTATTTTAACTAATACAAAATCACCAATTTCATAGGACTCTTTTGGAAATACAGCGACAATGTTGTGAGGACTTCTTCCAGACCATTTAGCGGTAGATTTTTTAGATTCTTTTTCAATTAAGATTTCAACAGTCTGATTAATAAATTCTTTGGTTCGTATATGGCCGTGAGAACGCTGTAACTCGACAACTTCTGCTAAACGTCTTTTTTTGATTTCAAAATTAATATCATCATCAAGTTTTCTTTCAGCCATTGTCCCAGGTCTTTCAGAATAAATGTACATAAATCCGAAACTATATACAATCTCTTTCATCAAACTAAGAGTGTCTTGATGGTCTTGCTCAGTTTCTGTTGGAAAGCCACAAATCATATCTTGTGATATGGTACAATCTGGGATAATACTTTTGATATTATTTACCAGAGAAATATACTCTTCACGAGTATGTTGACGATTCATCTCTTTTAAAATCCGATTGCTTCCACTTTGAACTGGAAGGTGAATATGGTTACACACATTTTGATGCTTAGCCATAGTTTTTATTACGCTCAAAGACATATCTTGAGGATTTGATGTTGAAAATCGAAATCGCATTTTAGGATGAGATTTTGCACACATATCCAATAATAACGCAAAATCAACTGCGGTCGCCTTTTGTATTTCAGAGGCTTTATTAAAATCTTTTTTTAATCCCCCCCCATACCATAAATAGCTATCGACATTTTGACCTAAAAGAGTAACCTCTTTGTATCCTTTTTGCCAAAGATCATTTATTTCCAGAATAATACTTTGTGGCTCACGACTGCGCTCACGTCCTCTTGTAAAGGGCACTACACAAAACGTACACATATTATCACAACCTCTGGTTATAGACACCAGCGATGTAACTCCGTTAGAATTTAGTCTTACAGGAGATACATCTCCATATGTTTCGTCTTTTGAAAGAACAACGTTAACTGCGTTTCGTCCTTGTTCAACTTCTGAAATTAGGTTTGGAAGGTCTTTATAGGCATCAGGTCCTACAACAAGATCAACAATTTTTTCTTCTTCAAGAAATTTACTTTTTAATCGTTCCGCCATACAACCTAACACACCAACTTTCATTTTTGGATTAATTCGCTTAACAGCATTATATTTCTCTAAGCGTTTACGGACAGTCTGTTCTGCTTTGTCTCTTATGGAACAGGTATTGATTAAAACTAAGTCCGCTTCTGCAAGTAGGGTGGTTGTGTTATATCCTTTTTTAGAAAGTATTGAGGCCACAATTTCACTGTCGCTGAAGTTCATTGCACAGCCGTAGCTTTCAATGAATAGCTTTTTTTTGTTTTTAGCTTTTGATTCAAGAGTTAGTTTTTTGCCCTGAATGGTTTCGTCAATCGTTTTCTCCATGAAAATAGTTAATTGTCCATATTTTGGACAATAAGTATGCAAATATACAATAATTTTATTTTTTATGACAAAGTGTCAGTATTTTGATTATTTATTTTGATTTCTCTAATCAATCTGTTTTATTTGATGAAAATTAGTATTTAAAATATGTTTTCGTTACAAACTTTGTTAGTGAAGATACACGAATCTACAACTATAGATTTTGGAGATCTGTTCAATGAATCTGTCAGTTTATTCAAAAAAGTATGGGTCCAAGGCCTGATACTACAGTTGTTAACAGGCATAATTATGCTTCCTGTTTTAATGGGTTTTTATATTCCTTATTTTAAACTTGTTTTAAACATGAGTTCAAATGGAGTTGTTGATTCTCCAGATTTTATACCAGAACTGATTAGTTCATATGGAATATCGGATTTATTATGGCTGTATTTGTTTTTGTTTGTAGTTAGTTTAATCTCATATGTTTTGTATTTAGGGTTTTTCAGGGTTATTAGACAAATCGATCAAGGTGAAGTATTTATTTTTTCAGAGCTATTTTACTTTTTCAAATCATCATCAATTCGTAAGTCTTTAGGGATTGGAGTAACTTGTGTAATAATCTATATTATAGCTGCTTTGCTTTGTTTTTTACCTTTATTATATGTGATTGTTCCAATAATGTATTTGCTACCAGTTTATGCCTATAATTCTAAATTATCTATATCAGAGATAGTCAAAATTAGTTTTGCTTTTGGCAATAAAAAATGGGGAATTACCTTTTTAACTCTCTTATTAAATGCGATGTTAATATATGTTGTTTCTTTAGTGACGTGTGGGCTGGGAGGTATATTTGTTAGTTGTTTTATCTACTTGCCTCAATATATTATTTACAAAAAAGTGATCGGATTTGATGACTCTTAGTAGGATATTTAATTATCTGAAATATAGATAATTAACTTCAAGATAGAATGCTTTTAAAATAGTTCTATAGAGTTGTCATTTTTTGTTTTGTTTAACAAATTAAAGAAAGAAATAAAATAATCCTATACATTTGTACTTCTTAAAAAATAAAATATGGCTAAGAATTTAGTGATCGTTGAGTCACCTGCAAAGGCAAAAACTATAGAAAAATTTCTAGGAAAAGATTTTAAAGTTGAGTCTAGTTTTGGGCATATTGCCGACCTGCCATCTAAAGAATTAGGTGTGAATGTTGATGGTGACTTTAAACCTAAATATGAGGTTTCAGCTGATAAAAAGACAGTCGTAAGTAAACTAAAGTCATTGGCTAAGAAAGCTGAAATTGTTTGGTTAGCAAGTGATGAGGATAGAGAAGGAGAGGCCATTGCATGGCATTTAGCTGAGTCTTTGAAACTTGACAAGTCAAAAACTAAACGAATCGTATTTCATGAAATCACCAAAGGCGCCATAGAAAATGCAGTTAAAAATCCAAGGTCTATTGATTATAACCTAGTCGATGCACAACAAGCTCGGCGAGTTTTAGATAGAATTGTTGGGTATGAATTGTCTCCTGTATTGTGGCGTAAAGTTAAAGGTGGGCTTTCAGCTGGTCGTGTGCAGTCGGTTTCAGTTCGATTAATTGTTGAACGTGAACGTGAAATAAGAGGTTTTAAATCTGAATCTACCTTTAGGGTTGATGCGGAGTTTACAACATTAAAGGGCCAAGTGTTTAAAGCAAAGCTTCCCAAGACATTTAACAGCGAAGTAGATGCAAAAGGTTTTTTAGAAAAAAACATTAAAGCTGTTTTCTCAATATCAAGCCTTGAGAAAAAGCCAGCTAAAAAATCTCCAGCAGCCCCATTTACCACTTCAACATTGCAACAGGAGGCAGCTAGGAAATTATATTTTTCTGTGAGTAAAACTATGAACATGGCTCAGCGACTGTATGAAGCAGGTTTAATTACTTACATGAGAACCGATAGTGTTAATTTGTCACAAGAGGCTCGTAGTAGTGCAGCTCAAGAAATTTCTTTGTCTTATGGAGATTCTTACAGTAAGCCGCGTAATTTTAAAGGTAAGTCTAAAGGAGCCCAAGAAGCACACGAAGCCATTCGTCCAACAAACTTTTCAATACATTCAGTGAACATTGAAAGAGATCAGGCCCGTTTGTATGATCTCATATGGAAACGCGCTATTTCTTCTCAAATGAGCGATGCTCAATTAGAACGAACTAATGTTAGAATAAATTCCTCAAGTCATGATGAAACATTTACGGCCAATGGCGAGGTAATTAAATTTGATGGGTTTTTGAAAGTATATTTAGAAGGAACAGACGAAGAAAATCAAGAACAAGAAGGTATGTTGCCAGCAATGGTGCTTAATGAATCATTGATCAACAATCACGTAACTGCTACTCAGCGCTTTTCCAGGCCCCCTTATCGATTTACGGAGGCTTCACTAGTTAAAAAACTTGAAGAGCTAGGAATTGGTAGGCCGTCCACATATGCCCCAACAATTTCTACAATCCAAAACAGAAAATATGTAGAAAAAGGAACGATTGATGGAATTGAAAGAAACTATACTTTGTGGACTATGTCAAATGACGAACTAGTCGGCAAAAAACTTACTGAGAAGTTTGGGTCCGATAAAGGAAAGTTAGTGCCTACTGATATTGGAATCATTGTAACTGATTTTTTAGTAAATCATTTTGAAGCTATTTTAGATTATAATTTTACTGCCAAGGTGGAAGCTGACTTTGATTTAATTGCTAACGGTAAAGAAGATTGGACTAAAATGATGAAGACATTTTATAAAGATTTTCACCCACAAGTTGAGGAGGTTAGTAAAAATGCAGACCGTGAATCTGGCGAGCGTATTTTAGGAGTTGATCCTAAGTCGGGCCGACAGTTAAGTGTACGCCTGGGTAAATTTGGTCCAATTGTTCAAATTGGTCTTGCTGACGAGGAAGAAAAGCAAGTTTTTGCTAGTGTTCCACCTAACTTTCAATTAGCGTCAATTACTTTCGAAGAGGCCTTGGACTTATTTAAACTACCAAAAGATTTAGGTGAATATAATGGAGAAGATATTATAGTTAATAATGGTCGTTTTGGTCCTTACGTCAAATATGGAGATAAGTATGTTTCAATTCCAAAAGGGGTAGATCCAATGCGTATAGAAATTGAAGACGCAATTCAATACATAAAAGAAAAAGAGGCCGCTGATGCCCCAATATACCAATACGATGGCTTGCCAGTCCAAAAAGGAAAAGGTCGATTTGGACCTTTTATCAAGTGGAATAATATGTTCATTAATGTGAACAAAAAATATGATTGGGATAATTTATCTCCAGACGATATTGAAAACTTAATCAAGGATAAAATTCAAAAAGAGATAGATAAGCTTATTCATGATTGGGAGGAAGATGGTATAAGGGTTGAAAAAGCACGCTGGGGACGGCATCATATAATTCAAGGGAAAATCAAAATTGAACTTCCCAAATCAGTTGACGCTACCAAGCTCACACTGGAAGAAGTTAAGGAGCTAATAGCCAAAAATACACCAAAGAAAAAAACCCGCGCTAAAAAAAAGAAATAAATGATAGATTTTAGTTTTCTTTCACCTGTTCAAGATCGTATCGTTGATCAAATAGAGTTATTTCATGGTCAGGCTATTGGAAAAAAACTGGTTATTCATACTTCTAAAAATGTACCTGAACTTAAAGGAATAAAGATAGCAATTGTGGGAGTTTTGGAGTCTAGGAATTCCGTCAATTATATAGGAGACGAATTTCAGATCACAGAAATAAGAAAAGCTTTTTACAAATTGTTTCCAGGAAATTGGTTACATCACATGGCTGACTTGGGTGATATACAAAGAGGAAACACTGTTGAAGACACTTATTTCGCTTTATCTAAGGTTGTTTCTAGCCTTGTCAATTCTAATATTATTCCGGTAATTGTAGGTGGGTCACAAGATCTTACTTACGCTAATTATAGAGCTTATGACAAAATAAGTTCCATGGTAAATATTGTAAACATTGACAAGAGTTTTGATTTAGGTGATTCGTCTAAACCTATCACTAATGGAAGTTATTTAGGTAAAATTATATTAGAGAAGCCATACAATTTATTTAACTACACTGTCATAGGATTTCAAACTTATTTCAACTCTCAAGAGGAGATTGATTTAATGGAAAAACTATATTTTGAGTCCTATCGTTTGGGAGACATTTCAAAGTCAATTGGTTTGGTTGAGCCTTTATTAAGAGATGCTGATATAGTGACCTTAGACTTAAATTCAGTTAAGTCGTCAGAAGTCAGTCTTAATCAAAAATATTCTCCAAACGGCTTTGATGGACGTGAAATTTGCGCTGTATCAAGGTATTCAGGTATTAGCAATAAAGTCAGCTCTTTTGGAGTATTTGAATATAACCCGTCTAATGATGACCAAGCAACTGCCATGTTAGTGGCTCAAATAATATGGTATTTTATTGAAGGAGTTAATTGTCGTGTCAATGATGATGACTTCACTGATCAAAATAACTACCAAAAATTTACTGTACTAGTTGAAGATGAAGAATTAGTATTTTATAAGAGCAAAAAGACAGGAAGATGGTGGGTTGAGATTCCTTTTGTTGAATATTCAAATACTAAATCTCAGCAACATCCGTTATTAGCATGTATGTATGAGGATTACGAAACTGCCACCAAAGGTATTATTCCTGAGAGGTGGTTTAAAGCATATAAAAAAAACTAGAAACAATAAACCTAAACGTGTTTTTTTATGATTTTTTTAGGATCATTGAATCAAAAAAAAGTTGTTTTTTAATAAGTATATAGGTATGTTTACATCCTAAAATTTTGGAGGAGTTAAACTTCTTTATAAAATTAATTATGAAAAAAATATTTTTAACAACAATAATTTTTGCTTTAGTTACCAGCTGTGGTTCGAATGGCAAAGGTGAATTAGAAGGAGTTAAAGGCAAAAAATGGCATCCAGAAAAGCCTTACGGAATGAGTTTAGTTCCGGGAGGTGCTTTTATAATGGGTAAATCAGATGATGATGTCGTAGGTGACCAGGATGCGCCCAATCGAACTGTTTCTATTAGCTCATTTTATATGGACGAGACTGAAATCACAAATAGTGAATACAGACAATTCGTTCATTGGGTAAGAGATTCCATAATAAGACTTAACCTTGCAGAATTGGCTGAATTAGAAGGCAAGACTAATGAAGATGAAGGCACTATTGGAGATTATGCTTACATTTCTATAGATGATGAAGAATTAACTCCATATCAAAAATATATGATTGATACTTATGGAGATGAGGAAAGAAATATTAATCGAGATGTTGATTTGATTTTCGAAAAAGACGAATACCCTGACGAATTATACTCCGAAGTGATGGATAATATGTATCTTTCACTAGAAGAATCTTACAATGGACAGCGTACATGGGATGTTAATCAATTTGAGTTTGAGTATACTTACATGGACATAGAAAAGGCTGCTAAATCCAAAGGGATTAGTAGAAAAGATGTAATCTTAAAGGAAGCTCTGAAAATATATCCCGATACCACAGTTTGGATACGTGACTTTGATTATTCATACAACGAACCGATGCACAATGACTATTTCTGGCACGAAGCCTATGGAGATTACCCAGTGGTTGGTGTAAGTCATAAACAAGCACAAGCCTTTTGTCAGTGGCGTACCTTATTGAAAAATTCTTACAAAAAATCTAAAGGTGAAGATTTCGTTAATAAATTTAGATTACCTAATGAAGCAGAGTGGGAGTATGCTGCTAGAGGCGGACTTGCAGGAGCTTCGTATCCATGGGGAGGACCTTACACTAAGAATGATCGTGGGTGTTTTATGGCTAATTTCAAGCCGCTAAGAGGTAATTATGTAGCAGATCAAGCATTATATACTGTGGAAGCAGATGCTTATGAGCCAAATGACTACAACTTATATAATATGGCTGGTAATGTAGCCGAATGGACAATGTCATCTTATTATTCATCTTCCTACGATTATGCTTCTTCAATCAACCCAAATGTTACTGATTCCTCTAACAAACGTAAAGTTGTTCGTGGAGGTTCTTGGAAAGATGTCGCTTATTATCTACAAGTAAGTTCACGTGACTTTGAAGTGGATACAAACCAAAGAAGTTATATAGGATTTAGAACAGTACAAAGTTACATGGGTTCTGATGCAACAGCAAATAAAGCAACTAATTAAAACAATAAAAAACATAAAATAATAAATATCAATTATGGCATTAAAAATAGATAAAAAAGTAATGAATATGGCTTATGGCCTTGGAGCTGCTGTAGTAATTATCGGAGCACTAATGAAAATTATCCATAAAGATTTGGGTCCATTAACAGGAAGTATGTTACTTACTATTGGTCTTGTAACAGAAGCTTTGATATTTGCACTTTCAGCATTCGATACTCCAGATGAAGAAGTAGATTGGTCAATAGTCTATCCAATATTGCGTGGTGACAAAACAAAAAAAGCAGTTACACAAGACAATCAAAGCGATATTGAAGGAGTGCTTTCAAAAAAACTAGACAGCCTGTTAAAAGAAGCTAAAATTGATGGTGATTTAGTGAAAAGCTTAGGAGAGAGTATTAGAAACTTAAATTCAACTGCATCAGAAATGACTGGATCACAGGGAGCCTCTCTAAAATACAGTGAAGAAATGTCAAAAGCCGCCACTCAAATGGAATCAATAAACAGTCTTTATAAAGCACAACTCGAAAGTGCAAGCCGTCAGGCTGAAATAAATGAAGAGTCTATTGAGAACGCAACCAAACTCAAAGAACAAATGGAATCTTTAGCATCTAACTTATCTTCTCTAAACGGGGTATATGGTGGAATGTTATCTGCAATGAACAAAAGTTAATTAGTTTTTATAACCATCAAAATTATTTAATACTCTAAAAACTAATCACACATGGCAGGAGCAAAAGAAAGTCCAAGGCAAAAAATGATTAACTTGATGTATTTAGTGTTTATAGCTATGCTAGCACTAAACATGTCCAAGGAAGTTTTGTCTAAATTTGGATACATTTCAGAACAAATTACAGAAAATAATTCCTCTTTACTAGAGCGAATAACAACATTCGAAAATACCATACAAATTAACTATGACAAGGAAGAGGCTGTATGGGAAGAGAAAAATATTGCAAAAGATAAGCTTAATACTTTAACCAATAATTTTTTGGCTTACATTTCCAAGACTAAGACCACACCACCCCAAAAAGAATCAAAGGCAGAAGAAGGAAAAATGTTACCTGACTATGAAGTTATGGATAAACCCGAACATTTCGATAATTTGTTTTTTATTGGAAACGGAGTTGATATGAAGTTAACAAACGAGGGTAAAGAATTTTTAAATCAAATAAAAATATTTAAAACAGGTTTTATATCAATTGTTGATTCTTTGAATGTTGGAAGATCTAATCCAAACTATGTAAATCTTATTGAGGATGCAACTGAACTGTTTGATACTGATACCAAGGTTATCAATGAAAAAGGTGAGCCCCAATCTTGGTTCGCATACAATTATCAAGGTTACCCAGAAGTTTCAATCAATACTGATTTAACTGTGTTGGAAGCTAATGTTCTTGGTTTTCAAGCTGAGCTGCTTTCAGCAATGATTGGCGGCCAATATAAAATTAATGCTACACTAGCAAATTTTGATGCCTATGTTGTTTCTGAAAGAGCTGCATATTTCGCAGGTGAAAAATTTGAAGGAAAAATAATACTAGGAAAGAAGTCAAAAAACCTAAAACCAACTTCTATTAAAATAAACAACAACGAGCTAGATCCAATTACTTCTATGAACGGAGATGGAGCCATTGTGTTAGATTTTCCTGTGGGTTCTGTTGGAACTAAAGACATCACCGGATCTATTACTTTTGTAGAGGGTTCTGACGAACCAATTACTATACCAGTGCTAGCTAGTTATGATGTAATTAACAAGCCCAAGGAGGCTTCAATTGAAGTTGTTGGAAGAAACACACTATTTAGAAATTATGACAATCAGTTGAAAATTTCAGTTCCAGGAGTTCCGGCTAATTTAGTTAAAGTTAGTGGGTCAGGAGTGAGCAGTAAAGGAAAAGGCTTATACACTATCAAACCCAAAACGGGATCAGAATTAGTATTGAAGATTACAGCTAAACTTCCAAATGGTTCTACGTTTAAAGATACTGAATCGTTTGCCATTAGAAAACCACCTGTACCAGATGTTTTGTTTAACGGAAAACAAGGTGGATCAATGTCAAAAGGTTCTATTAAAAATGGAGCAATTAGTGCAGTATACCCAGCAGCTTATGGAATAAACAAAAAAGTCAAAGTTCGATCATTTAAGGTAAAAATTGGACCTAAATCTTTCAAATGTACTGGAGTTCGACTAAGTTCAAAAGCAAAGGCCTTTTTGAAAAAAGCACCAAAAGGTTTTGATGTCAGTTTCAAGGAAATCAATTTCGCGGGAATTACTGCAGGTCAAAAACAATCTGGCCCTTCAATAACCATAAATTAAATCAAACATGAGAAAATCTGTTTTTTTATTAGTACTACTTTTGAATCTGTTTTTTGGCTTTTCTCAGGCTAACCTTTTGAATACGAAATCGTCTTTCGATCTTGAAACAGTTTCTAAGTTAGAAGAAGACGTTGAATCTCAGCCTCTGGACTATGCAAAAGTTAGTGATGAAGATATTATATTTTCTTTTACTACATGGGAAGTGATTGACTTGAACGAAAGAGTCAATTTTCCATTGTTATTTCCGATTGACGAAAGTGTGGTGACTACTGATAGAAAACCATTAATTCGTCACCTGATGAATGGAATAAGTGATGGTTATTTCCCAGCTTATTTTAATGATACTTTCACAGAAATAATTTCAGATGAAGAATTTGAAAACATCCAAATTTATAAATCACTGAAAGAAGGGGTTGATGCCGATGGCCTTACAGAAGGTAAAGAACACTTTAATATTATTGGATCATGGCGTGAACATTTAGAGTCTCTTGGTTATCAATTTCCTGAAGAAGAATGGGTCACATACGATCCTTTATCTGATGAATTCCTAGAGTTAGATGATAATGAAAAGGTTGAAAGCTTCCAGAGAAAATGGAATGCTGCTGCGGCCTCTGTCATGCCTGATACCGACTTCAACTCAGCAGAATTTGAAAACTCTGATGTAAGAAAATACGTAATGAAAGGAGTATGGTATTTTGATAGAATTTCAACAGAACTCAAATATAGACCCATAGCTCTTGGGCCTGTTGCAGTGAGTGCTGAAGATAAATACGCACAAAATGCTGGTACTGATGATTCTGGTTCTACAGCTGATTCTGGAGATGATTTTGGATTTGGATCTTTTGACGATGACGAACCAGAAGAAGATGCCGAAGAGGATGATTCTGGATTTGGAGCTTTTGCAGACGACGACGACGACGATGACGAAGAAGAAGAAGAAGAAGTTGAAGGTGAAGATTCTGAATTTGGAGGTTTTGCAGAAGAAAAACTAGAACAACCATCTAATGACATAGATAAAGAATATACTCCTATGTTTTGGGTTTTTTATCCAGACGTTAGAGAAGTACTCAGCAAAGCCTATTCTTTTAATCAAAAAAATATGTCCAAACCGT
>ERZ1046568.660-NODE-660-length-27459-cov-10.006167_pt1 | contig 27459 bp, 23 predicted proteins | sample MGYA00383092_ERZ1046568 | MGnify/ENA primary metagenome ERZ1046568 (study PRJEB29581, sample SAMEA5548362) | metagenome | biome: marine; feature: coastal; material: water | depth 1 m | study: Short-term variability in the microbial, nano- and picoplankton... | reverse complement strand
TGCTGGTTCCTTTGCTGGTCCCTGGGCTGGTTCCTTTGCTGGTTCCTTTGCTGGTTCCTGTGCTGGTTCCATTCCACAGAAACCATATTTAGTCAGTACATTGTCTTCGTTCACTTCAGTAGCACATATATTGCCATTCAATGGATTTGGGTGACTTTTACAATCATAAAATGTTTCAACGTAATTTTCGGTCTCAACTTTAAATGGAAATATACATTTACCGGCTTTTACTTTAGTTGATTCGCTCATATCTATATTTGTTTTAGTCATAGTTGATCCATATATTTCTTTGGTTTCGGTTTCTATAATCTTATTTATGGTTTTTATTAATTCCTTATTAATATTAATTAATTTAGGAAATGAAACAATATCATTTTGAACGTAAAAATTATATCCATTGTAAAGTTTATTTATACTATCAATTATATTTTCTCTATTAAATAATACACTTGTTGATTGTATTTTCTTTTTATAGACATTTTCTATAATTTCCATACGAACATTATAATTGGTCACTATTTTAGCCGATAATATTTTAATAAACACCTTTAGATCATTTACATTCATTTTTAATTTACATTTGGATGTATTTACTACATATTTTTCATTAATAAATGTAATAGTTTTAGTATATGAGTCGTTAGAATATATGTATTCGCATTTTTTAGATTTTTTACATTTACTATGTTTCATAACGAAGCAGTTTTTATTTGATAATGACTTACTATATGGATTAGTTTTGTATTCTTTTATTAAAATATTACCGAGTTGTACTAAAAGTAAATAAATGTTATTAAGTTTATATGTATAATCCATAATGGGATTATCCAGTAGACTATTAATTTTATTTTTTAAATTAGTAACATTTGATGTTTTAGTATTAAAAAATGCCGAGAATTCCCTTTTAAATTCTTCAAATAATTGTTCTTTATTATAGAAATTGGTTAACGTGTTATTGAAATTTTTAGTTTGTGTTTCGGATGATATTCTATCAAAAATTTCGAAGTTATCTACTTCAAAATCGACAGGCTTACAAGGATGAACCATATTTCCACGAATAACGAGGCCATTGATTTCACCATTGTTCAAAACATATTTATGAAATTCTATATTTTCATCTGTTAGTTTTTTCTTCAGATTATCAATATCCATTAGAGGTAGATTTTCGTAATCAATAGTATCTATATTACTATTTTTAAAACGATATGTATCAAACGGTACCGTAAATATTGCCAAATTATTATTTAATAACATACCAATACCTTTATTATATGAATCAATAATAAATGCCTTGACTCTTTCCTTATATTGTTTCTTTAGTGGGGAAATATTAGGCAATTCGTGTAGTTCCATTTTTGTATTATATACGAGCGAACCTTCTTGTTTTAGAAGATTAATAATTTTTGTAAGTGACATAACCATTATTGGAGATTCTATAATTGGTTTCAATTGATTAGCAATTATTTCAACAATGGGTTCATATAATCCCCGATATTTATAAATCAAACACGTAGCATTTGATTTTTGAAACAATAGGTCTAAATTATCTATTTGTGGAATATTAATGTATAGTTTCTCCTTATTTAAAATAATGTATCTTTCAATAATGATTACATTAAGGCCGTTGGGAACTAGCCACGGTAGTTTGCGTGATAGTAAATCGACGAAAAACAATGGTTCTTTGGATACATTCATATCCCCAAGGTAATTCTTAAAACGCTCGAAACTATAAAAGACCTGATATAAAAATAAGTCATTTTTATTATTTTGTTTGGTGAAATCACTATATTTTTCAGTAAATTTGGTGTATAGAGATAAGTGTTCTATGTTATTTTCAGATAAGTCTTCACTATTAGAAGAAAACATTTTGAAAATATCGCCATTATTTAAACTAATAAATAATTCTGGTGTTATGTTTTTAATAATAGTTTTGATTAATCCTTCCGTTGATTGTTCTAAAACCACACTTATACTATTTAGAAATGATAAATTGTATTCTTGTTTAATACCATATCTTACCAGTATATTTGATGTTTCTTTTATACGAGAATTATATACTTTTTCACTTGTGTTATTATCAAACAAGTGATCTATTATAGTAGGTAGTGCACCGACTTTATCTTCATATAGTGGATATTTATCTTTACCAAGTAAATATATTTCATTCCCTTTAAAGGATTTATCGGGTTTAATTCTAAATTTCAAATTATTGGCTGTGTTGTAGAATGCTTCATACAGAATATTTTCATTACTATTTTTTACTTTAAACACCATACCAGTTGTCAATGGAACTTTTAATTTAGTAAATTCAGTTTCTTTTTCCAACTTTCTTTCATTATTAACGCGGTATATACCTTTTTTTTTATATAAGATTACATCATTTGGCTTATATTTATCCGGTATATTCACTAAATCATTGGTAATGTTCAAATAATCAACTTCGTGAATTAAACATTTAGAGAAATTCCAATTTTGATTAGAATTACAACATGGCATACATAGACCATTTGGATGTAATTTTGGATCTAAAAATCCTGGATAGGCATCTTTTTCTGTTTCGGCTAAATATTTCTTCCATAATTCGGATTTTTTTATGAGAGGATTGGCCCAATATTTATTTGAACCAGCACGACGAACTATTACGGTTTGATTCTCAGTCATTTCTTTTGTTTGCGAATCTATAATTTCTCCTTGACAAAAAGGGCATTTACCATTATTATTTATTAATTGGTTGTCGGTTAAGGCGATTTTATCTCTAATACAATAAATACGCGGACACATGTAGAAGTTTTTCGTATTTGTCGAAGAACCCCATTCAAGTTTATTTATTTCTTTGAATGATTCTGGGTTAGTTTTCTCGAAATTTTTCATTTCGGTGTTGGTCATAATTATTGGTTGTCGCATATCTACGGCACCACATTTTATACTAAACGATGAGAAATTCTCTTGTGATTTATATTTCAATAATTTAGGGTCTTTATTTCTTATTTTTGACATGTAGTTTCTCATATTATTTTTTGTGTATTTTATTGCTTCATCTTCCAATTCCAATTCAGGTTCTTTGACTTTTTCTTCATATTCTAAGGTATCTAAATTGATATCTTGTTCTTCTATAGTGTCCACGCCGATGTCAAGGTCCAAGTCAAGGTCCAAGTCTAAGTCTAAATCGAAGTCGAAGTCGTCTTGTGCTTCGAATGTGCTTTTGGACACTTGAAGTTCTTTCTTTTCGATAGAAACTTCTTCAGTGACAATATTCAATTTCAGTTCATTGGCTTTTGAAAATAAAACCATTATGTGTTCTCTAATATTGGCAATTTCAGATAATGTGTTGGAATTTTTTATTGTAATAGTAAAGTTTTCTTTGCCATTGCCATTGTAATTAGACTTAATATTTATTTCAACATTATAGTCGACACTAATAGAGCTTAATTCTTTATTGGAATATTCGTCTAAGATACGTCTAAGAACATATAAGGATTCGTTATTGGAAAAGCCAAATAAATTGGATGTCGTTTTTAGCCATAGTTCTTCGAATTGTGTGACTGAATAATTGGGATAATTTTCTTTAAGATTTTGAAATATTTGTTTATGATTTATACTATTATTATATTGGTCTACGCGAAAATATACACAATTTACTTCTTTAGTCGTTGTACTAGGTTTCAAGAGGAAATGATTTTGGAAATAATTTATGGCAGACTTCAATTTCTTTATTTTTGTTGCATTTGTATTAATATCGTATGTCATATCACATTGTATATAATTGATTAGTCCATTTTTTATAAATAGTAATGGTTTTTTGACTAATTTAGCGACTTGTTTTAATAACTCGTTAATAAGTTCATATAATTCATCTTGTTTTTTTTGATCCAAATACATATTACTATTTTTAACAAAACACTCTCCATCTACATTAATGATTACATCTATATAAGAATCGTAAAATTTAATTTTATAAGTAATATTGTTGTTATAAATATCATAATAGGACTTGTCATAAAAAGATTGTGTCTTAATATATTGTCTTTCTTTATCACTATATTTACGATTTATCCAAGATATTAATATTTCTTTTGATATATTTGGAGTATAATAGTTTTTTTCGTAATCAATGAAATAGTCATTTTTTTTTAGTGGTTGTGTTCGTTTTACAATATTATTTTTATTATATATTTTGTAGGTTTCACTATTTAATTTAGCAAATAACACGGATTCATTTAGTTCAAAATTATCGAAAATAAAAGCTAAATCTAATGTGCCTCCATTAATTATATTTTGTTTAAACATAATATTGTTTAATACACATTTATCATTTTTAACGTTAAGTTCATTGGATTTTTCTTCGTAATAATTTTCTATGGTGATTTTGTATTTCATAGAATTTTTAATATTATCGTAATTGATATTTTCATTTTGGCGTTTCAAATATGGATAATAAATAGCACGATTTTCTTCGCTTATTTCTAATGTTTCATTTAAATCGTAATAATATATCGTATTTCCTATTGAGCCATATGTTCCTAATAATTTGCCGTTTTCATCTACAAATGTATCATCATATTCTAATGAAGTTGTATTTTCTTTAAAATTGGGGTTCAAATATAACGTGCCAATATCATTTATATATTTATATCCTAACGTTTCGTAGAATTTATTGAAATCCATTTTTTGTCTAACAATGTAGTTGGTGCGTTCTTGAATACTAAGAGATTTACGCTTGGCAAATAGATATAAATTATTTATATTTGATTCTGTACAACACGTATAAATAAGTTTCTTTTTAATCGTATATATATCATCGTAAGCATTTATGAATACCGGAAAAACCTTGGTACTAACTTTTATTTCGTCCATAATATTCTTACCATATGCATCAATCAGTATTTTTTGTTCTTCACTAGATATTTTTTCTTTATTACTATATTTATTCAATATTGCTTTTGTATATGAATAATGACCTAAAAATAAATAAGATTCCTTATTAGTTTGATTTATCACACGATAAATCTTTTTTTTAGGAACAAAAAGACAATCCATATTAATAATTTAGTAGAAAATAATTCCATGGTTATTCCCACGGATATACTACCCATATATCTTCTATTTCTTGAGCACTTGTGTAGTAATCACAGTTCAAAGTGGCTCTATATTTGGGTTTATTTTTATTATGTATAACGGCAACTCCCAATGTGCTTGGGTTTAGTTCATTTTTAACTTTATTGGTAACAAAGTCTAGAGTTTTCCTAGTATCATCGATTTCATCGACTATTAATACTCGTTTGTTTTCTATATGTTGTTTATTTATCCATTGTAATACATTAATTGTATTATTGTTATTATTATCATCATCATATGATTTTATACTAATCGCATAAATGGGCACATTTAATTTAGTTCGCATAATTCGTGCTGGAATGAATCCACCACCTCCAATAGCCAATATTAAATCTGGTTTGAATTCTTCCTTAATTTTTTCACTGATTTCTATACATAAATTATGTATATCATTATAACTATAATAAATTTTATCGCTCATAATGAAAACATTAATTTTTATAGTTTTAAATAGTTTAAGTTATTTTAAAGGACTATCGTTAATAACTGTGCCACAATAATCTACAGGATTATTAAAATAATCTTCCTTAGTATATAAATTGGCACTAATTGCTTCCTTTAGAAGAAATCGCATATTATCCCAGAACTCAGTATTATGTCCAATAGATTTAGTCATTAAATGTCCTAATTCGTGAATGGCAACAAATAACATCGTATTTAATGGTTCTAATTTGTTTGAACCATCTTTGGCTCTTATACAAAATACTATTTTCTCACCTTTATTGATACTATATGAAGTATATTTATTACCTGGATTACTTTCCGAAATATTCCCATTCCTATAATTTTTAGTAAGTCGTTTAATATCTTCAAGATTTTGAGTTGTATAGTTTTCTTGATTAATTGGGTCATTTACTACATCAATCACTTTCAACATAGTTAAATGAATATTGGCCAATAAATTAGCGGCTTCTTGTTTATCTGGTAAGTTTCTTACTAAATATTCGCGACTATCAACTGTAGATTTAACATATTGAACATCAACTGATTTGGATTCTAGATATATGTAAAATATAGTAACAACTATTAATAAAAGGAAGAATGATACAAAATCTTTCATTGTTTTTAATATAATAAAACATAAAAATTGATTTTTATAATATAACTAAACACGTATCATATTATAAATTAATCATGGACAAACTACGTAGCCTTTCAAAGAAGATTATTAAACCTAATACAGGTTTAGAACTTCAAGTTATTGATTGGTATGCAAGTAATATTGAACCTGTCGATGAAGCAGCTGAAGCCGACGAAGCAGCTGAAGCAGCTGAAGCAGCTGAAGCAGCTGAAGCCGACAAAGACAAAAAAAAATATCCTAAGGATCTCGAATATAACATTAAGGCTTATTGTAATACTAAAAAGGGAACATCCGTTTTACTTAATATTAATGGGTTTCCACCACATTTATATGTTAATATTCCGGACAATTTTACTAACGCCGATTGTAGTATTCTTATAGATTCAATTAAAGCAAAGTTGCCACCTTTACAAAGAAAAAATATTATAAATTTCGACACTGTTAAAAGGAAAAAATTCTGGGGTTTTACAAATAATAAAATCTTCTTGTTTCTTCGTATTTTATTCAAAAATACATACGCTATGCGTTCTACAGAAAAGGTTCTTAATAATAAAATATCTTTCCCTGGAAGAAAACCACAAATCTATGAAGTATATGAAAGTAATATACCGCCATTGTTGCGGTTCTTTCATATTAATAATATTGAACCTTCGGGGTGGATAAGACTAGAAAAGAATAAATATAGCGTTTCTGACAATACTACATCAAATACACAATTGAGTTTTGATGTTCATTGGAAAGACGTTAAAATACCAAAGACACCTAAATTGGAAATGGCGCCATTTCTAATTGCTTCATATGATATTGAATGTGATTCAAGTCACGGTGATTTTCCTTTACCTAAAAAGGATTATTTGAAACTTTCACAGGAAATATCCGAAGAATATTATTTGAAACAAATGACGACATATAATTCAAGCGAACTTAATGAAGAACTTAATACGATGATTTATGATGGTTTCTTTCAAAATAAGAAACAAATAAGTAAATTATACACTAAGAATAGTATTAAACCTAAACAAGAAACTATTAAAAGATGTGCCTCCAAAGCTACTCAATTATTTAAAATAACAGAGAATTATAAAATATTATCGAGTGATATTATTGCGAACTATTTATTTAAAGCCGATGAAGGTCGTAAGGGATTAGAGGGACTTATTGATGATGCCTTTTGTGATAACATTGATATAAAAGACACCTATTCGATGAATAAAATATATACCAAGTCTAATGAAAAACCAACCAAGACGTGTATTGATAACAATGTTCGTATCGTGTTGAATATATTGGAAAAATTCTATAAAAATAATGAATCCGAAGAATATTTTAAGAAACATATGATACATTTTAATGATTACTATTATTTAAGCAAAGAAGAAACCACCACATTCTTTGAAAATGTGGATTATAATAATGATTTGCTTAGAAATAAACTTAATATGCTATGTACGCAAATTACGTCGGTTTTCAATGAATCTTTTCCAGAAATCAGCACGAACAAAGACGTAAAAATTAAACGTATCAACACTTTATTTAGCAATACCTTTCCTGATTTAGAAGGCGATAAAGTCATTCAAATTGGAACCGCAATTCAAAAGTTTGGTGAAATGGAACCTTACTTGAAACACATTGTTACATTAGGTACTTGTGATCCTATTGAAAATACTACAGTAGTTTCTTGTGAAACTGAAGAAGAAGTATTGATGGAATGGGCGAATTTCATTGTAGATTTAGACCCAGATATCATTACAGGCTATAATATCTTTGGTTTTGATTATAGTTATATGTATGAACGTGCTCGTGAATTGGATATTGAAGACGAATTTTCGATGATCTCACGCATTAAAGATAAACAATGCGATTTGTTTGAAAAGAAATTGAGTTCTTCGGCACTTGGCGATAATACATTGAAATACATTGATACTATTGGTCGTATTAATATGGATCTTTTGAAAATCGTTCAAAGGGACCATAACTTGGAATCCTACAAATTGGATTTTGTGGCCGAAACATTTATGAATGATTCTATACTCGAAATCAATAAAAAAGAACTTAAAATAAAGAACTCTAAAGTTCTCAATAAAGGAAACTATATTACATTATTGGATAAACATAGTGAAAAATACCAAAATGGTAAAAAATTCAAAATAGTTAATATTGATTATAAAGAAGAAGTATTAACGTTAGAAGAAGAATTGGAAAATTGCGACACTATTGTGAAATGGTGTTTAGCGAAAGACGATGTATCTCCAAATGATATTTTCCGACTCCAGAAGGAAAATTCCGCTGGACGGTGTATCATTGCTACATATTGTATTCAAGATTGCGTTTTAGTTCTCCATCTTATTAATAAACTACAAATCATTACAAATAATATTGCTATGGCTAATACTTGTAGTGTTCCTTTGAGTTTCATTTTCTTGAGAGGCCAAGGTATTAAAGTATTTAGTTTAGTTTCAAAAGAATGTAGGAAAGAAAAAATCTTGCTTCCTGTGATTCAAGCAGCTCAAGAAGTTAAAACAATTAAGAACCCTAAATTTGAATATAGTTTGGACTATGACGAGAAACCAAATTTGTCTGATAGTTATGAAGGTGCTATTGTATTGAAACCGAACCCAGGAATTTATCTAGATAAATATGTAACTGTGTTGGATTATAGTTCACTTTACCCTTCATCTATGATTAGTGAAAATTTGTCTCACGATTCCATTTGCCTTGACGAAAAGTATTTAGGTGAAAAGGGCGCTAAACTTTTAAAAGAGTTAGGATATGATTATGTAGATATTACACACGATGTCTATAAATGGAAAGACCCGAAAATTAGAAATAAGGGTAAATATAAAGCTGGCGTTAAAACGTGTCGTTTTGCTCAACCTCCAGATGGTGGAAAATCGATTATTCCATCCATATTGAGGAAGTTGCTTAAGGCTCGTAAGGATACTCGTAAAAAGCAGAAAACTGAAAACGATGAATTTAAATGGGGTGTATTAGAAGGTCAGCAATTATCGTATAAGATTACAGCCAATAGTGTGTATGGTTCTATTGGAGCAAGTACAAGTTCAATTTGTATGAAAGATGTGGCGGCTTCAACAACAGCTGTTGGTCGAAGTCTACTTGAACTTGCACAAGAAAAGACACTGGAAAAGTTTTCTGGTGCTGAAATAGTATACGGGGATAGTGTGATCGGTGATACACCGATTATTTTAAAGAATAATAATACTGAAAATATTGAAATTGTAAATATACAAGATTTATTTGTAATAGAAGAACCATATGAATTGTTTAAGCCTTGGGATAATGATCGATCACATAAAATTCAAGATAAAACATCTATAAACAAATATCAAGTATTTACTAGTACCGGATGGTCACCAATTAATAGAGTTATTAAACATAAAACACAAAAGAAACTTTATAGAATAACCACACATAATGGAATTGTTGATGTTACAGAGGACCATAGTTTATTAAATAATCGCGGCGAAATAGTTAAACCGACTGAAATTAAAATAGGTCAACAATTACTACATAATTACCCGTTAAATATTAAAAGAAAAGTAGAAAAACAAGATATAAAAAACTTTTATGATAAAATAGGAACGAAAACACCCGAAGAAAAGAAGGCATTCTTATATGGTTTCTTCTTTGGTGATGGTTCTTGTGGAATTTATGGTTCAAAGTATACATGGGCATTAAACAATAACGATATAAATTTATGTATGATTCTTCAATCACTCGGTAGTGAAATCTATAATCAAGATTTTAAAATACTTGATACAATAGAAAGTTCGGGTGTTTATAAAATTGTACCAGTAGGAACTATAAAAGAACACGTCATCAATTACAGAAATATGTTTTATAATAATTTGAAAGAAAAAATAGTTCCGTTAGAAATACTTAATGGAACACTTGATATCAAATTAGCGTTTATTAGCGGTTATTTCATGGCAGATGGATATAAAAATACTATTGAACTAACATTTTCAAATAAAGGCAAACAGGGAACCAGTATGCTATATTATTTATTCAAATCAATAGGTCTTAATGTTTCTATAAATACAAGAAATGATAAACCAAATATATATAAATTAACTTGTTCAAGTAACCCTCAAAGAAAACTATGTTGTGAAATAAAAAAGATCGAATTTATAGGATACTCCGAAGACTTCGTTTATGACATAGAAACAGAAGTAGGGAATTTTAATACTGGTTTTGAGCTTATAGTTAAGAATACGGATAGTATATTTATTAACTTCAATCCTGCTGATTCGGAAGGAAATCTATTAAAAGATAAAGAGGGATTAAAACAAGCAATAGATATGGGTGTTCAAGCGGAAGAATATATTCAACAATTCTTGAAAGCTCCCCATAGACTTGAATATGAAAAGACGTTTTATCCGTTCATATTGTTTTCAAAGAAACGATATATTGGATATAAATATGAGCACGATGTTAATAAATACAAAGAAACTAGTATGGGTATTGTTACCAAAAGACGTGATAATGCTAAAATAGTTAAATATGTATATAAGCGAGTTATGGATTGTCTTCTAAAAGAGAAGAACCTTGAGAAATCCATAGAAACACTACAAGAAGATATGCGTCAATTGTTAAATGGGAAGTTCGAGTTGAATATGTTGACAATAACTAAGAGTTTGCGTGGGTTCTATGCCAATCCTGAACAAATTGCCCATAAAGTATTGGCTGATAGAATGGGTGAAAGAGACCCTGGAAACAAGCCACAGAGTAATGACCGTATTCCTTATGTATATGTAGAAACAAAGATACCCAAAGATGGTAAGATATTACAAGGTGACCGTGTTGAACATCCACAATATATTATAGAAAATAAACTAAAACCGGATTATTCGTTTTACATTACAAATCAAATATTGAAACCGGTGGGACAAATATATTCATTGATTGTCGAAACATTACCAGGATTTAATAAGAGTCAAGATTACTATAAAGGACGTTATAAATACTTCTATAATAAATATAATCAAGATGAAAAGAAAACAATAGATAAAGTTAATTCTGAGAAAATGGATGATGTATCTAAAATAATTTTCGGTGAAACATTACGGAAAGCAACTAATGCGCGTACTAAAACACGTGAAATAACTGATTTCTTTAAAATAAAAAAGTAATTAAAAAGTAATTCAATTGTTTATATCTTGTAGAAATCGATGTAATATGGCAATCGGTTTTAAGAAATCTATTGTTTGATTTGTTTTTTTTATAATATCCATATCGCTTTCATTTATATCACAATTGTCTTCATTGAAATCGATTATTTGCGCTTCTAATATATCAAGTGTTTCATTTATTTTAACAAGTTGTAATAATTGAGGAGTATTAAACTGTTCCGTTTTTAATGTATTGAGAAGTTTATGATAATTGCTTTGTAAATTAGAAAATCTTGTTTTTTGTGCTTCATATGGTTGTGTCATTTATTTAATACTATATATAAATTAAAAAAATAAAAAATCTAAACAATTAAACCGCGAATTCCCTATGTTATTATTTGAAAAATATCGACCAAGACAATTTCAAGATTCTAAATTAAATTTAGACATAGTAAATAAAGTAGAAAATATTGCCAGCGTGGATTCATTCCAGAATCTATTTATATATGGTGGTATGGGGTGTGGTAAATATACAATGGCATTAATGATACTAAATAATATTTTTGGTAAAGAAGTGTATAATAAAAGCCAAAAGAAATTCGAATATACTATAGGAAATAGTCATAAAACAATTGATATAATGTGTAGTAAATATCATTATGAAATTTATTTTAATGATAATTATGATTATGACTATAATATAATATGTGAATTTTTGAAGGATGTTTCTAGGACATTGAATGTAATAACTAATAGTTTTAAGGTTATAGTTTTAAGGAACGTTCAATTTATAAATAAAAATATGTATAATGTAATTAAAAATATATGTGAAAAATCCTATAATCAATGTAAGTTTATTTTTATGTGTAATAGTATTTCTAATGTTCCTAGGTTAATGTTTGGGTTCTTTTTTTTTATAAGGGTATCGCTAATACATCAAAAAGAAGAATTGTATGAATATATAAATCGTGTTTGTATAAAAGAAAAGATAACAATGAATCCAGAAAAATTAAATAAACTCATCCGAAAATATAAATACAATCTAAATATGATATTTGCTACTTTACAACTTATTAAACAGAATAAAAATTACAATATGGTAGACCCATTGGAATTGCGTTATAAGAAAATAATAGGTTTACTCAAAAAAAATGATATTACTAAAATTAACGATATTCGAAAGGAATTATATGATTTGACTTCGTGTAATATCAATAAATATGAATTAATAATGTATTTATATGAATATTTTATGGAAAAATCTAATAGTGTTAAAAAGGAAGAACTTACTAGCATTACTAATTCTATATTTATAAGTATGGGGAATTCTTATAGAGACCTATTTCACCTAGAATATTATGTAATGAATTTATTGAATTATACAACATGATTTCGATTTATATAAGGTATGTTCTTCGTCTAATGTGAAAGAAGACATATATTTATGTTGCGCGGTTTCCACAGGAGTATTCACAATTTCTTCTAGTAAAATTTTAAAAGATTCATCAATATTAATATTGTCTTTAGAGGAACATTCTAAATAGCGTAAATTATTTATATTACAATATTCTTCTGCTTCTTCATATGAAACTTCTCGGCGCGATGTCAAGTCCGATTTGGCACCCACAACGACTATTTTTCCTTTAAAATCATTTGAACCTCTATCCAATTGTTGTAGCCAATAATCTAATCTATCAAATGTATTTCGATTCGTTATATCAAATACTAGTAAAGCACCTTGAGCCCCATTGAAATAAGATGTAATTATAAAACGGAATTTTTCTTCACCTGCTGTGTCCCATACGTGTACTAGAATAGGATTTTCATTAATAAATGTCTTAAAAGAGAAAAAATCAACTCCTATTGTAGACATATAAGAATTGCTAAATACATTTTCATTTTTTCTTACTATTAATGATGTTTTGCCAGAACTGTATTCACCCAATAGGATTATTTTTACTTTTCGGTCATCCATAATATATTTTATTATTTTAATCTTTAATAGTTTTTACATAAACCAAATGTCTTACGATGAAACGGAGTTGTTCCCTTTTTTTTAATTGCTTCTATATGATTTTTAGTCCCATAGCACATATTATTTTTCCAATCATAAATATCATATTCCGGATGTTCGTCGCAATATTTTTCAATAAACGTGTCGTGATAAACCTTAGCCATTATACTTGCGCACGCAATAGGTAAATACTTATTGTCGCCAGTTATAATACACGTATGGGGAATATTCTCACCACGTTCCGTATGATAAGGTTTAAATTTATCTCCGTCGACTAGTAAATGATCTACTTCAACGTTTAGATTTCTAATTGAATTATGCATACACTTCATTGTTGCGTTTAAAATATTAACTTTATCAATAACACCTTGATCTTCACTTTGAACAGAAAAATCAATGGCGTGTTCTTCTATATAATCCTTTAAAATTAACCGTTGTCTTTTAGAATATTTTTTGGAATCTTTTGTTATCATCATGGTATCTTCACCTTCAATTTCCTTGGGCCAAACTACAGCAGCGGTATAAACCGGTCCTGCTAAACAACCCCGAGCAACTTCGTCGATTCCTGCTTCAAGAACGTCATCATAATAATAAGGCTGCATAATTTTGACTATATGTATTTATTTAGACAATTTTCTTTTCAAATACTATTTCATTATTTTTATAAATAGTTATTGAAGACACGTTATTTAAATGAACTTCATGGTCGTTCTCTATTTTCAAAATATAATGGCCCCAAATATAACTTTTATAAAACTTTATTGAAATTGCTTTTATTTTTGGAAACAAACATTCAATTATTTCGAATGGTTTCGGAAACTTATAATTACCCTCTATAACGATTTTAATATTTTCAATATTGATTTCGCCATATGGGTCCTTTTTTTCATAGGTAATACTTTCTACATTTTCAGCATTTGTTTCGAATATTTTATTGTGAAATAACATAATAGTATTGTAAATACTAGTGATTTATTTTATTTAATATAAACGAAATATGATTATATCAAGTTACGTTATTTATTATTTATATATGATTATATCATAATATATGAAGAAACTTCCTTTAAAATACGAAAATCCTTTTGATAATATGATATATATATTGGTCGAAGAAGTCACACCTTATTTATATAAAGCAAAATTAACACCAAATATGATTACTACCGGAGCAAATATACTATCAATCATAGGATTGATTAATTTATGGAGTCGTAAATATTTTGAAGCAAGTATTTACTTTGGTGTATCATACGTATTAGATTGTATTGATGGATATATGGCTCGTAAATATAAAATGGTTTCGAAATTTGGTGATTATTATGACCATATTAGTGATATATCTAAATGGATACTTTTTGCAATCGTGTTATATTTATTGAAACCGAAAACATTTATTAAAATATTGCCATTAATGCTATTATCTTTGTATTTGTTAAATGTTCACATGAGCACGCAAGAATACTATTATAATAATAAAGAATCTTCACCATCTTTAGATTATTTAAAACTAATCATACCTAGATGTATTCAACCTAAAAATAAAAAACAATCACAAAAAAATATGAGAATAACCCGGTATTTTGGAAGTGGAACATTTAATTTTGTAATGGTACTTATTATTATGTTTTATAAAAAATTAAATTAGAATAATATATTTTTTAAACTAATAATAAGTTTATCATACCAAGTATAGTCATTAAATATTTCTTTATTTTCTTTAGGAATAATTGATTGTGTGGCGATTTCTTGAGGCGCCATTGTCGTAGGTGCCATTGTCGTAGGTGCCATTGTCGTAGGCGCCACTGTCGTAGGTGCCGCTGTAGGTGCCGCTTTAGTTGTTTTTGGTATTACTATATTATATTCATTCTCCAATAATAGTTCATCGCTCATTTCAATAAAATTATTCATTGGTTTTTCGGGTTCCACTACAATAAAATCCGGGTCTTTAATTTTAGTTTTTTTTGGATATAAATTGTCGAATTCGTAGAATTTGGGGGAATTATCGGGGTGAACCATAGTATTTAATAGTTGGAAATGTTCTTTAGATAAAGACTGGAATAATTTGTAAGAGTCATTATTAATTAAGTAGGACACTAATAAGATTGTTATTAATGCCACTAATAGATTTTCGGTTGTATATTTATTAAATATAAAAACAATAGAAAGCATAATCATTAGTTCAATTAAAAGTTTCTCTATTTTTTTCTTTTGAGATATTTTTTCATTATGTAAATGAATAAAATGGGAAAAAAATAAAACAATTACTAAAGTAGATATAAGTAATTTTATCATATTAATATTTAAAAATATTTTATTTATTCCAATTATAGTATGAATTTCGATAGTAACCGATGCGATGATACTGTTGTATTGCGAAACCCTAAAATCGCCAAACAACAACAAAAACAAGCAACAAAAACTCATATTTCCGATGAAGCTCTTAAACAAGCAAAAATAGATCAGGAAACCGAAGAACTTAAACATAAAACCGTTTCACAAGACATTTCGCGACTTATTATTCAAGGCCGTAATACTAAAAAGATGAACCAAAAACAATTAGCACAAGCCTTGGCGGTCCAAACAAGTGTTATTCAAGACTATGAAAATGGTAAGGCAATTCCTAATAATCAGTTACTTGGTAAATTAGAAAGAGTACTTGGTGTAAAATTGCGTGGTAAAATATCTAAATAGATAGTAAATGGCGAAAGTATATGAATTATTTAAAAAATATATAGACCCAAATATATCACTGAATAAGTTTAAGAAGAAAATGAATTCAAGTGATAATGAAGATATCTATGAATATTTAGATAAAATACCAGAATATAAAAACAATCCCATATATAGTATATTTACACCAATAGATATTTTATTCGAATATGAAGAAAAACCAATACAAAAATTTAATTATTATATTACCGATACTATTACTTTGAGTATTCATTCTTGCGAAACACCGAATGATGATTTTATAAAAAAAGTGATATTTAGAATTATGCTACTAAAACCCAAAGAATTCAATAATAAGTTAGATATAGTTATGTTTTTATCAAAACACAAGAAGATAATAGATTTTAAATCAAAAGCTCCCCTGGGAATTAATGAAGTCAACTCGGGTGTTTCGACAATATATTATAATGGTAATAATCAAACTATTTCTATATTTCGCGAAGAAGAATGCTTGAAAGTTTTAATACACGAATTATTACACGCTTTTAATATGGACGACAAAGACTATAGGAATACTAAAATAGAAGATAAAGTAGATAGTATCAAGGGCTCACTAGAATTAAATGAAGCCTATGTTGAGTTTAATGCGTGTGTCTATAATTCTATTTGTATAATTTTAGAAAAGAACAATTATTCATTCAATAAGGATACATTTCAAAAAATGATGAAAAATGAAATAAGTCACGGTATAAAACAAGTCGCAAAAATACTAAAATATTATAATTATAAAAATATTAATGAATACATAGAACCTAGAAATAAACAATTTAAATTAAAAGAGAATACTAATGTAGCCGCATATTATATTTTTAAACTATTTATATTGGACAACTATAAGAAATATATGAATATGCCAATTAAATTCATATTAGATGATCCCGAATTATTAGTTAATCCTAGTCTAAAACGAAGAATCAATTATAGGCTCAAGCAAGATATAGACGAGGACCAGGTTTCTTTAAAAATGTGTTATTATTAAATTTGAATATAATTGAATACAATCACACAAAGAATAAATACTTACAATATATATAACCTAATATGGGTATAAAAGATCTCAACCCTTTTCTACGTGAAACAACACCAGATTGTATCAAAGAAGTATCTATTGGCGATTTCAATGGTAAAAAAGTAGCTATTGATACTTCCATTTATTTCTATAAATTTCTTTATAAAAATGACCGTTATCTCGAAGGTTTCTTCCAACAAATATTTCGATTAAGGGTTAATGGTTTAATTCCCATTTACATTTTTGATGGTGCTCCACCACCCGAAAAGAATAATATATTAATTCAAAGAAAAGAAAAGAAATTAGAAACGAAGAATGCTATTACTGAAATGCAAACTAAGTATGATTCCATAGAAGACCCAAGTGAAAAGAAAAAAATATTTTTTGAACTAATTAAAATGAAAAAGAAGCTTATTTTTGTAACCAAGGAACATAATGACAAATTGAAAGAAATGTTAGATACTATTAATGTCCAATATATCCAAGCATCGGGAGAAGCCGATCTGGTATGTGGTCAAATGTATAAACACGGACACGCTGATATTGTTATGTCCGATGATATGGACCTTTTAACAAGTGGTTCTCGCAAGGTCTTTCGCAATTTCTTTATAACTTCCAATAAAGTCCTTTATTATGATTTGGACGCCATTCTTAATACTCTTGAATTAACTTCCGAACAATGGGTTGACTTCTGTATATTATGTGGATGCGATTACTGTGATAGGATACCTAGTTTAGGACCCAAAAATGCTATTAAATTAATAAAACAATACGAGAATGTTCCAAATATATTAGAAAATACTAAAGATAAATATAAAATACCAGATAATTATATTGATAATTATAATAAATCATTAGAAATATTTAAAAATACTGATATGATTGAGTTTACTTATAAACCAATTACACATCCAGGATTTGTTGGTATTGAAAATATTATTAGTATGTTAAAAGAAAATACAAACCTAACCGAAAAACAAATTATGAATAGACTAAATGTTATATTTGGTAATTAATTATCTTTATTTTTATTTTTATTTTTATTTTTATGATTATTTTTATGATTATTTTTATGATTATTTTTATGATTATTTTTATTTTAATTATTTAATGAAAACATTGGAAAAAAGACTTCCATCGAAATATTATACTAAATTAACCAAGAAAGAGAAACCAAAACAATTGAAAGAACTCAAAAAATCCCGCGATTTATACAAAAAAGGGATCTATTACACACGCAAAAAAATGCCTTCATTTGTTTCTTTGACTTCGCCACACATTAAGAAATTCGAAAAGAAATATAAAGTAAAAATTACAGACCTTAAAGCGGTTTCAAAAGCAACTAATGTTCCCATAAAAGCACTCGAGAAAATTGTTAATAAGGGAATGGGTGCATATTATAGTTCGGGGTCGCGTCCAAACCAGAACCCTTGGAGTTGGGGATATGCGCGTTTAGCAAGTGTGTTGACTCGCGGAAATGCCTACAAAATAGATAAACACGTATTAGATGAATACGGCGTAAAAGAAATTAAAAAAGGTGGAAGTACTATTAAATGTAGTAAAATAACGAATAAAACAATGAAATCACATAAGACGTGTATTCGGAATAAAGATAAAAAAATATTCAAATTACCAAGACGTTTTCCACCAAGTAAATGTAAAAATCCAAGAGGTTTTACAATGAAATCATCATGTGCGCCATTTATTATATAAAAACATACTATATGGCTAATTATAGACATCAGAAAAATAATCCTGATAGTTGTCCTTGTAATATAACAAAATATGATGATTGTAGAAATGCCGATGATGTTGAAATTGAAGATCTCAAAAATTAACTCCCCTAGAGAACTTATTGTATTACCAAAGCCAATTTATCATTAATGCAAACGTGGGATCCAATATATTTTATTATTTTATTATTTTATATATGAACAATTTTATGTTAATTACAACAAAAATTGTTCCTAATTTTCTAAGAAATAACCAATATTCTTATGTTGTATTGGGTGGAAAAGCATTCCAATTATATTTTAAAGATATTAAAAGTGATGATTGGGATATAGTTATTGAGTCCAACCCACAATTGTTTTTAAGTGCGTTAGAAAAAGAATTACATAATCATGGTATTCGTGATTTAGAATATGCCGAAGCAACTGACCCAAACGGAGAAAAAGTATATCAAATGGGACTGAAGTCCTATAACGGACCCGATTATGAAGAACGATTTTTTATTGATATCAAAAAGGGGAAAGTAAACAAATATGGTCCAATTGAATTAAATGGAATAAATGTAGCATCATTAGAGTATTTATATAAAGATGGTAAAGATACTCTTTCAGATAGACATTCCTATTTCAGCGATATTAAAAATTCGTTTGTTAATAATGCTAGGATACATAGTAAAATAGACTATCTTAAAACTAACATTAAATCCGATATTATATATAATTATAAAATAGTTGTTAATTTTTACGAAAATAAATTACCGAATTTCAAAGAAGGGTCGGCGCTTAAAATCTCGCTAAAAGTTTATTTAAAACAATTTATTGATTATTATAAAAAAAAACCCGATGTAATTAAAATAAACGAAGACTTAGAAGATACATACGACGAATTATATGATGATAAATTGGAAAAATATTATAGTAATGTCAATGCAGAAACCCTCACCGGAAAAAAAAAGGATTTATATGATTTAATTAAAGCACACGAATCATTTATGGAGAAAAAGACCCAATATGAAAATCGCAGTAGTAATATAAAATCACATAAAAAATTCCTCAAATCTCAAACAGCACAAACAGATAGAATTAAAATCAAGTACTTGAAAAGTTTTAGAAGAAATCAGGCTTTTATGAATATTATAAAACATTTAGATTTAGATGTATTTACACGACATTTTATTGACTATATGAAGAAAAATTGTAAAAATAATAAATTCAATCTAGTTTTAGATAACCCAAAAGTAATCAAACTTCCATGTAATAAAAAAACACTAACAAAAACTAAAAAATCATCAATGTTAAAAACAACATTCTCCACAAGTAAAAGTAAAAGTAAAAGAAAATACAAAACGATATAACTATTTATTATGTTTGTTTATATTAATAAAAATGATACATTCCGGATTTATTAATATCTTACTATTTATAGTATTGTTATTTATTTTAACATTTAGAATTGAATATTTTACTAAATCTCCGTGTGATGATTTTTTATCCAATAAAGAATATCTACAACATATGATACCTCATCATCAAGTTGCTGTGGATATTAGTTTGATGCTTCAAAAAATAACAAAAAATCCAGTTATGCAAGAAATACTTAGAAAATTAATATGGGTTCAAAACTATGAAATTAACCTAATGAAAAAAATTATGAATACAATACCCGAAAATGATATGAGTAATAATAAAATAACAATGAACAAAACATATATACCTACTAAAAGTGATTTTATATATCCGAATAAGGTAAACATTTCCGATACATATTGTGACCCACAATTTTTTGACCCAAAAAAACATATGGAACATATGGAACACATGAAATTAACGGATAAAATGTATATAGAACATATGATACCACATCATCAAGTAGCAGTTGATATGAGTAAGAAATTACTTAAACATACCCAAAGTGATTTTATGATTCAACTAGCATATAGAATAATACGGAGTCAACAAGATGAACTAATATTATTAAATGATTTATTAAGTAAAAAAAATTATGTTTATGAAAGTAATCTTGTTATATAAAAACAAAATGTTCCTAAAAATAAGGCTCTCAATAACTATTATTTTTTATTTTTCCAAGTGTAGAACAAGAAATTTTGATTTGATGTTTATTATTTAACATAACACACAAGGTTTTATTATTTACTTTATTATTTTTCTCTATGAATTCTTTGATTATTTCTAATTGAATATCATCGTATTTTTTATTAGATTTTTTCTGTTTTTCATTAATACGTTCATATTCCAATTTACGACCATCATTTGTTTGGATGTATCCGTGAATCACCAACGAATTATTATGGACTTTAACGTGACACTCTTTACATAATGGGACTAAATTGGATTTGGTGTCTTTTTGGATAAAGCCGTCTATTATATTATTTTCGTTTGCCGTGTTTTGGAATTTAATATGATGTGTATCTTCGGCTTCTTTTTGACATATTTCGCAATTATCTACCATTAATTTGCTATTATATTTACTAGGCTTATATTCCAATATTGTACTTTTAAGACCCATTATTTCTTGTCGAATATTATTGGCATCTTCCAAGAAATCCTGGTCCATATCCATCGATTTACATACTTCCAAACCATATATAGAATTACCACTACCTTTTGTGAGTTTGCGATCATATATTAATTTACCACTATTTTCATCAAATATTACTTTCAAATGATACATACATACATTTTCTAAACTAGTTATACATTCCATCTTGGAAAGTTCGTGTAAATGTGTCGCAAAAACAAAATTCGCCCGCATCTTCGACAATTTTTTCACCGATGCCGCAAAGATACTCAATGCCGATATACTTTCAGTTCCCGCACATAATTCATCGCCTAGCACTAAACTATTCCTATTACATCGTTTTAGTATGTTTCGTAATTCACACATTTCCACCGCAAAACTTGAAAGACCCTTGAAGAGATTATCGTTATTATTAATCCTAGTAAATAAATACTTATATGGACTCAATATGAATTCACTCGACGCCACAAAAAAACCCGCTTGCGCCAATATAATATTACAACCAATCGCTTTCATTAAACTACTTTTACCAGAAGCATTTGTACCATATAAAAGCATACCATCGTTTCCTGTGCCCAATTCAATATCATTTGTAATGTAATTACTTTCTTCTTGAATGCGTTCAATAAGTGGATGTCTTAGGTTCTTAATAGAACAATAACTATGTTCACAATCTACTAACTTTGGACGAGTATATGAATATATATTGGATTTATAGGCAATGGAACAAAACGTATCCAAATTACCGATTAGATGAAACAATGGCTTTAATTTTCCAATATAGTTTTCATCCAAATATTCCAGAAATTCAATGAATTTTTCTTTTACACTATTTCCAATATCGTATTCATTTTTACGAATACTTTGCGACGTAATGCGAATAATATTTGAAGAAATTCGCGACTGTGTTTTGTTTATAGACTTTATTTCGAAATCTGCCGGATTAACACTCAACGTTTCACTAATCTTAAAAGAATGTTTATTCATATTTTTGAAACATTTCTTTAACAATTCCGCTCGTTTGGATGTTATATTTAGAAAATAGCCATCACGATCATTGTTATCCAGCTTAATCATTTGTGTAGTTTCATCCAATTTATATGATAATACACTTGCCATATCCTTCAAATTCTTATGATCATCATTTAGTTTGGTTTGAATTGTGTCTATATTTTCATATTTGCCTTCATTAAAAAAATTACTTGTGATTTTATCTAGGTGATACTTACCTATAATATCCATATTAAGTGTTTCATTAAGAAGTTCTTGGTATTGTTTAAAAATAGTTAATGTTTCGGTTGATGGCACTATATTTTTTAAAATAGTATTCTTCTCAATTATTTCAATAATCGTGTTGATATTATTATAACTCATTATAAGACCTATGAAATCGGCTGGTTGAATACATTTCAAAGTAATTTTGCGGTGTAATCTTTCTATATCAACTATTGATTTCAATTGTTCTACAATACTATTTCTTAATTCATTATTTTGAAGTGTTTCGACATAATCATAACGTTTCTCAAGAATATGTATATCATTTATAGGGGTCAAAAGCATTTCTTTTAAATAGCGTTTACCTAATGAAGTCTTGGTATTATTTATAATATCAAAAACGGAATTATTATGGTGTTGCGAAATAAGGTTCAATTGGTTAATACTATTGTTAGTTAATATTAAATTGTCTTGATTTTGAATGATTTCCGGTTTTTCTATTTTTGTTAATATTGATTCATTATGGTTATAACTGAATTCCAAAATATACATAAAACTTAATGTTCCATAAGAGTATTTTTCCAAATCCAAGTATTCGTGTATTGAAAGCATACCACTATTTTTATAAATCTTTTCAAAGAAAGTTTTCTGGTAGGATAAATTTGTATAATGGTCTTCTAATTGTTTAAAATGAACTATATGATTGTTTAGGTCTAAATACGCATTAAGTTCCTTTTGAGATATGAATGTTTCTAAGTCCTTAGTAACAATAAGTATTTCTTTCGGGTTCCACGACTGTAAATATCTATAAATTTCATCTAGAGCATATTTTTCGTCATCGGTCCGACTATGGGTTTCATAAATACTTGAAACCCCAGTAGATAAATCAATACTACTTATACCAACATTCATAGTTTTTTTATTACTATTCATACGGCTCACTACTTCTATGAAAATACTTACACATTTATTACTATCACTTTTATTTATATTTTCAATATATGTTCCTGGACTATAAATATTGGTAACTTTCCTTTCAGGTTCTGGTGGTTCTGTAACTTGTTCTATTAATACAATCGTATAGTTTTTGTTTAAAAGTAGTTGAATATATTTATCAATACTGTAAATATTTACGCCAATCATTAGCGGATTTCCACGTGAATTTTCCAAGATATTTTTATTTTTACGTGTCATTTGAATATTGAGGATATTTGCCATATGATACATAGTTTCATTGTTGATCTGTTCTTTGCTATTATCAACCGCATAGGCTTCAAAGAAATGTCCTACTTGCATCAATACACACGTATATTTTCCATATTTCTTCGAATATTCAAGATAATAATTCAAATAATCATCGATGATAGTCATGATTGTTTTTGATTTATATTTTAATAAATAAACCGTACCATTAATCCTTTAGATTTTTTATTTTATTAATTATTTCATCGAGGGCTATTGAAATTTATATGTAAAACCTGATGAGGGTATAAAAAAAGAAATAAATTCATTAGGTAAAAAATACAACAAGGATTCCCAAGACCTTGTAACTAATTTTATTGAAGACAATTTAATCTAGTTTAAATTAAATCAATAGGAAGGTCATCACGTATAAACAAACACTCTCCATTTCGTGTCCATTGAACAACCAATGGAATAATCTCTACACCATCTTTATGAGCTTCTTTTAACGCATCACGATAAATGGGGTCTCCTTTATTGGGTTCGAATGTTTCTACTTTTGTTCTTGGAATAACATAACACATAATAGTGCGCGTTTCAGGTTCTTCCTTTTTAATTCTTTGGAGTTCCTGGATATGTTTCAGTGCTCGTGGACTAACCGTATCTGTTTTCTTTTTTCTATATCCATCGGGAAAATACGCAATTTGCGAATTGTCTGGTTTGACTAGTGGTACGTGTTTCACTTCCAAAATAAATTTCTTATTATTTTCATCTTTACCTACAAAATCAAAACGCGAATTACCGATTTTCTGTTCAGGTTTGAATTCTCTTGGTTTTAAAATTGTAAACAACTTTTTTTCCAAAATTGCCTTTACAACTTTCTCAGAAAGTTTCGGATTCATCGCCACAATTTCGCCATTATCAATTCCAAAATCCACACTATATTTACATACACTTGTTTCGCTTGCGTTTGTTTTCGGTGTCACCAATACTTTGCGGTCTTTATTTGCCAATCCACTACATCCCAAACTGGGACTATGAGCACATATCTCCAAGCCATTAATATTTATATCGGCAACATATGGAGATTTACATACCTTAGATGGACGTTTCACTATAGTAGTTTCAATGAGCTCGCAATCGAGATTGTAGATATTGTTAATCTCCATGATGACATTAGTAAATAAATAATAAAAAAATAATGATAGTAAATTAAATTCAATTTTTTAAGGGTGGGTGGTTTTTAACATAATGATAAACTTTAGCATTATCGGATTCTGGATATTGAATCGAATTCCAAAAATCAAAATCATATTGTGTCGCGCGCTTATATACCTGATTTGTCTCACTATCAAAGTATAAAAGACGATAAAAATCATTTATGACTATCATATCGTTCGACTGTTCATTATAAAAGTGAAATTCCGAACATTTACGATAATCTCTATAATTATATAAATCTATATTAATATAGTTTTCATTATATATAAATTGAATAATGTTGGATGTTACGGCGTGGATTCTATAAGGCATCTTATAAGCCATCTTATAGTGTCTTAATTGATGATAATATAAAAAAATATATAAATTTTTTTTCTTTCAATTTTTTATTTACACTAAATGGCTTTCAAATTGTTTCATTTTTAAATCGTGGTATCTCTCATCCGTATCTTCTTCTTCTTTGTTAGAAATCTTATTATTATTATTATCCGTAAATATATATACTTTCAATAAAATTATACAAAATAGTATAAATATTAATGTCGTAATTGATAACCAAGTATAACCCAATACTAAATTCATTGATTTTTCAAGATATATATTATCCATATTAACATTGTAGTAGCAATCTACCGTTTTATTAACATAAGATATGGCCATTTTTTTAGATTCATTCAAAGAATAAATCATATATTCCAAATCATTTTCACATTTTCCATATGTAAAAGTACAATCATCATATTTGCTTTCATAGTATTTTTCCTTTATCATAATATCGGGGTCAATGTTTGAATATAATTTTATACACGGTTTCAAAGAAACACATCGTCTCCCACAATCACACGAATCCCATAAATTCTTATCAATCATAGGTACGGTATTTGGTGCCAATACTGTCGTAATATTGCATTTATGTAATTCATAATCATAATATTCACTCAGTGGCAATATAAATGTCAATAGTGATATTAGGAAAAATATAATAAACATTGTGAATGATATACATACCACAAAGGAACCTTCTGAATTACACATGATTGTTTATAAATCTTGTAAGAGTGGATTTATTCCTAAATTAAATTCAATTTTTTCTTTTGTTATTATAAATGAAAAACTTTATTACTATTGTTTTACTTCTACTAATACTTTATCTTTTATGGGATAATAATAAACGCGAAACTTTCCAAGGACAACAAGAAAATATTAACACATATATTATTAATTTAGACCAAAGTAAAGATCGTTTGGAACTTATTACTAAACAATGTAAACGGGAAGGTCTCAATTGCCATCGTTTTTCCGCAGTCAATGGGAAAAAGTTAGACGTGAAAACTATGGATATTGTAGAAAACAAGAAAATAGATAAAGGTGCGTTGGGTTGTAGTTTATCACATATAAACCTATGGAAAAAAGTAGAAAAAAAAGGCGATGAAATGTTTATTGTATTAGAAGACGATTGTATAATAGAAAAAGATTTCAATAAAAAACTCGCAACTGTTTTGAAAGAAGCTCCAAAAGATTGGGATATTATCTACTTAGGTGGTTCAAATTTAAAAGGTAAAAAAGTAAGTCCTCAATTAATAGAACCTGTTAAAGTAAGCGCTAAAAGCACCCATAATACTGGGACTTATGGTATGCTAATTCGTCGCAAATGTCTTAGAGTTCTCATTGAAGATAATGTACCTATACGCGATAAAATCGACCAGAACCTCAAAAACAATATGTATGATAAATTAGGTGTATATTTCGCCGTTCCTCCGCTTGTTAAACATAATAATGAATTAGATTCAATGCGGCGTTTAAATAGTGGGAAATCCGCCACCACTCGGTGGTTTAGTGACATACAAGATAAAATAGAAATTGTTTAATTTTATTATTTACTTTTTATTTACTTTATTTACTTTATTTACTTTATATAAACTATGATTAAAATAACTTCTTCGGCGTTGTGTCAAATAAGAAATATTTTAAAACGATATAGTTATAACTATATTAAATTTAGCGTAAATGGTGGTGGATGTAATGGATTTAACTATGATTTAAATCCTACAAATGAAGAACCAAATAAAAATGATGAAATTATAAAAATAAATGATGTTAATGTGGTTTTATGCGAATATAGTGTTTTTCATATTATAGGAACTGAAATAGATTGGAAAGAAGATATAATGGGTTCTAGTTTTGTATTTAATAATCCTAACGCAAACTCAAAATGTGGATGCGGCAATTCATTCGGTATTTAACCACAATGGTACGACTAAGGATTTTCAAGTGCTGTGACTCTGGCTAATAAGTCTGCTACTTGTGTTTCTAATGTAGCCGTTTTGGCTTTTTCGGCTTGGAGTTGTCGATCCACTTCTTGAAGTGCTGCCGTGGATGTTGCCCATATAGCGGATTTATTTAATATGTGGAAATCATCAACTTGTGTTCCATAACCGAAAATATTATAATCTAATTGATTTCCGTCTTCGTCATAGATTGGGTCGTTTGA
>ERZ1046568.658-NODE-658-length-27524-cov-5.746514_pt1 | contig 27524 bp, 25 predicted proteins | sample MGYA00383092_ERZ1046568 | MGnify/ENA primary metagenome ERZ1046568 (study PRJEB29581, sample SAMEA5548362) | metagenome | biome: marine; feature: coastal; material: water | depth 1 m | study: Short-term variability in the microbial, nano- and picoplankton dynamics... | reverse complement strand
TTGACAATTCATTGGTCCAGTGCCGACTCCAGTTACAACAACTGAGTCCCAAATTGCATCATTACAAGCCGCAGTCGTCGAATCATTATCCATGTAAGTAACACCCCATGAATAAATACCGTCGGCTGGGTATTGAATGATCCCTGTAGTTGAATTTGGTTGTAATTGAACCGTTACCATTCCTACTGTCGAGTTTACGTAAGTTTGAAAAAATGAATATGGCAATGTTGCACCAGAAGACAAGTCAGTGATAGTAAATTCACCCGGAGTACCTGTAGGCGTTAATGTTGCATTTGCTACACATTGTGCGTTCGCTGATCCAGAAATTAGCATTCCCAAAGCAATAAGAATTGATAAAGTAAATTTTTTCATGTTTTTGATATTTGATTTGAAAATATACGAAAATGTTTCTAATTACGGGGGGGCTACTTTTTTATCTCATTCAAATTCTTCACCAATTTATTTTCAATCTTCGCCATTCGTTCCATGTCGGCATTAAATAGGTAATCGCCTGAAATCGAATACGTGAACAACAGATATTCATTCGTCATGAAATAATAATTGTTTTGGCCATAATGGCAATAGTAATCTAAAGCATTTATTATCCTCTCATCTAACTCATAATCAACCCTTTTCACAACGAACAGTTGCATACTGTGGGGAGGTTTTCCAAAAAAAACTCCTTTTTGACGCAAATGTTTTCTAGTAATCTTTTTTTTTTCCTTTAATTCTATCATGAAGGCAATTGGAATTCCTACTTTATCGAATTCTGAACAACCCAATTTGATGCTATCGCCCAATGTTTCCTTATTATTTGCACCATTGAGTTTATAAAAATCTTTGGTTCTCAACTCGTACTTAAAATCTGAAGATAAATTGTCGAAAATTATATCAGTCGGAACCTGAGCTACACACTGAAAAGCAATAATCACTGAAAAGGAGATAAAAATGAGCTTAATCATATGTTAAATCTAGCTTTTCTGCGGCAAAACATCGCGTATTCTAACACTTTTTATCATTTCTACCATAATTTTTTCTATAATAGAAATAGAAACCTTCTTTTTCATTGCTAATTCTGACGAGTCGATTATCTTTGGTAAAAACTAAAAAAATGAGCACTCCATCTACCGTCGAAGAACGGTTTATACGATACGTACAAATTGATACAACAGCTATTCCTGGTTCGCCAACCTTCCCTTCTTCCCTCATTCAAAAGGATTTAGGAAAAGTTTTGGTGCAAGAATTGAAAGAATTGGGTATTTCTGATGCGGAGATGGACGAACATGGATATGTTTTTGGAACTATTCCTTCCAACCTGGATTACAAAGTGCCTACAATTTGCTTTTGCTCGCACATGGACACCGCTCCTGATGTAACAGGTAAAGACGTTAAACCAATCGTTCATAGAAATTACGATGGCAACGCGATCACTTTACCAGATGATAGTTCTCAAGTCATTACGACAGATAAACACTGGTATTTAAAACAAAAAATTGGAGATGATATCATCACGGCGAGTGGCAAAACATTGCTAGGTGCGGATGATAAAGCTGGGGTTGCAATCATCATGGATTTCGCGCATTACATGATGAAGAATCCGTCTGTTCCGCATGGCGATATCAGAATTTTATTTACACCGGACGAAGAAATTGGTCGTGGCGTGGATTTCTTGGACATGAAAAAATTGAATGCTGATTACGGATACACATTGGATGGTGGACCTGAAGGTTCTTTGGAAAATGAATCCTTTTCTGCCGATGCCGTTACCGTTGAAATTAGAGGAATAAGCGAACATCCTGGTTATGCCAAAGGGAAAATGGTGAATGCCATTAAAGTGGCCAGCGAATTTGTTGCCGCTCTTCCGAAAAATGAATGGTCGCCAGAAACTACTGAGAAACGTGAAGGATTTGTTCATCCAACATCTATAACTGGGACTTTGGAGAACGCATCGGTAAGTTTCATTGTTCGCGATCATGACACCAAATTATTAGAACTTCATCAAACGAGATTGAAAGCGATTTTAGACGGTGTTTTGGCAAATTATCCAGAATTGCACACCACGTTCACAATTAAGGAACAATACCGAAATATGCGTGAAGTATTGGACACAGTGCCTTTCGTTACAGAATACGCCTTACAAGCGATGGAAAAAGCAGGACTGACACCAAAAGTGGATTTGATACGTGGAGGAACAGACGGATCTCGTCTTTCCTTTATGGGTTTACCTTGTCCAAATATCTTTACGGGCGAAATGGCGATTCATTCACGTCACGAATATGTGAGTGTGCAAGACATGCAAAAAGCAGTTAAAACGATTGTTGCTTTGTCAGAAATTTGGTCGAACCACAAAGTATAAGATTTGGACCATCTCGAACTCATAAAACAAGCGAAGGCAAAGAATTTTCATCCCATCTATTTATTGCATGGAGAGGAAGCCTTATTCATTGACCAAATCAGTGATGGTATTGTTGAGAACGCCTTGGAAGAGCACGAACGTGATTTCAATTTAACGACTGCTTACGGAAAAGATGCCGACGCGCTTCAACTCATTAACGAGGCGAAGAGTTACCCGACCATGGCTGAAAGAAGAGTTGTAATTCTTCGTGAAGCACAATCATTTTCGGAGATTGCGGAATTGGAACCGTATATGAAGAGTCCAAATCCACAAACGATTTTTATCCTTTGCTATAAATACAAGAAATTGGATGCGCGAAGTGCTATTTTCAAAGCAATAAAAGCGAATGGCGTTGTCTTTTTGGCAGAAAAGGTCAAAGAATACAAGATGGTCGACTTCATCAAACGCATGGCTAAGGAGGTGGGATACAACCTATCCGACAAAGCGGCTATTATGCTTTTTGAATTTCTAGGAACCGATTTGGGTAAGATTCAAGGCGAATTAGACAAACTAAGTATCCTCGTCGAAAAAGGAAGTCAGATTAACGAAGTTCATGTTGAGGAAAATATTGGGATTTCGAAAGACTACAATATGTTTGAATTAACTAATGCCATTGCCGAGCGCGACGTTCCTAAAGCATTTCAAATCGTCAGTTATTTCGAAGCCAATCCCAAAAACGGGCCTTTGGTCGTTGTCGTTGGGAATTTATTTCGCTTCTTTTCTCAATTGATGCGGATGCATTTCATGAAAGGTGCTTCTGATGGAGAAATTGCCCAGAGAGTTGGAATGCCGCCATTCGCAGTGAACAAAAGCAAGCCGTACTTGCGTGTATACAATCCAAAGAAAATTAGTGCTAACATCGCCACCCTTCACGAATATGATTTGAAAAGCAAGGGTGTAGACAACAGTCATTTTACGGAAGGTGAATTGATGCGCGAACTTGTTTTTAAATTGATGAATTAATGCACACGGCCTATCATCTCGATTTCGATTCCAAGAGTACACAGCTTGTTTTAAGTGAGGAGGAGTCGCATCATTTGGTAAAAGTGCTTCGTCATCGTGAGGGACAGGAATTAGAACTTTGTAATGGAATTGGAACGCGTGGGATTGCCAAAATCACCTTGGCACATCCAAAGAAATGTGAGGTAGAGTTGCTTTATAGCAATTTTGAAGAGAAATCAGTACGTGAAATCCATTTGGCCATAGCTCCTACTAAAAACATGGACCGATTGGAATGGGTCATTGAAAAAGCGACTGAAATTGGTGCAGATACGATTACACTTCTACATTGTAAAAATAACGAACGCAAATTGGTCAAAATGGAGCGCTTGCACAAGATATTGCTTTCGGCCGTGAAGCAATCGAAGCGGTATTATTTACCCCAATTAGTTGACCTCACTCCTCTTTTAACCTTCATCAAAGACAATCCAAACGGCGCCATTGCGCATTGTTACGGCAACGACTCTGCGAAAGAGACGATTCAAGATTGGAAAATGAATGGTCCTGTTATGATCGGGCCAGAAGGCGATTTCACTTTGGAAGAGGTAGATTACGCAAAGAAAAAAGGGTATACGACTTTAGATTTAGGCAAGAATCGTTTGAGAACGGAGACAGCGGCTGTGTTTGTGGTTTCGGTTTTAACCGTCAACTGCTCATGTAATTACTAAAATCACTCTCCTTTCTTCCAAAACTTCCAGAATCTCTTTTTCGATTTCTTCGGTTTATCTGGAATTACTCCAGGCACTTCGTCATCTTCGTTTCCTTTATTTACTTCCGTTGGTTTGCCGAAAGAGTATGTTTGTTCACCATTTTCATTGTAGACGTGATCTTCGAGTAAAACATCTTTTTTGTAAACATGTCTTCTTTTCAAGGTTTGCGATGGGAAATATTCCAAAAAATCACCCTCTTTCAAGCCTTTTTTGTAGTTCTCTTGGGTTTGAACATGACCTTGATAATAGAAGGTTTTGAACTCTCCATTTTTGACACCTTCGACCCAATTTTCAACTTTCAAGAGCGTTCCATCGTTGAAGTAATACTTCAGTACGCCATCTTTTTGCCCATTTTTAAAGTTGAGGTTTTCAAGCAAGGTACTGTCATCACTCCAATATTTATATGAACCGTTCAAGCGACCGGCCAAATAATTTATCTCCTTTTTCATAATGGATTCGGGATAATACATCCGCTTCGTTCCATTCAATAATCCTTTGCTATAATTTTCCCAAAGTGTGGTGTCGCCATCTTTCGTGAAAAAGATTGATTTTCCATGTTTGTCTCCAACTAGATAATTGATTTCCCATGACAATTGATCCAAACTATCGTAGTACATCAGCCATTGTCCATGTTCTTCTCCGCCAAGGTGATTCCGCACCACTTGTCGGCAACCAGAGCGGAAATACGTTGTATCCGAACCTTCCTCTCGCCCATTTACAAACTTAATTCTTCGCTCTAGAAGTCCATTTGAAAAACAGGTTTCGCAGGTACCCGAAAAAGGTGAACCGTCGTTACCAGAAAGAATGAGGTTGGTATTTTCATCAAAGGTTAATTTCTCGTTGCAATCAACAATTCCGGCTATTTTACCACATTCAATACCATTGATTCGCACATTGACGCGTCTTGCTTTGTCATAGCATTTCTCGTCGTTTCTTTCGGGCAGTTGTGCCTGCACGAATGCTGGGATCAATAAGATAAGACCAATCAGTAACTTCATGTTATTCTTTATTAAAGTTAATCAATTATCATTCCGCTACCAAAGCTTGGAGTGCCTCCCGCATTTTTGCAGGAATGGGAATAGAAGAATTTTGTGCAGAATCAAAGCACACCATGACTGAAATACCTTTAGTATAAATCACTCCGTCCACTTGAATTTCATAACTTAACGTAAAGGATTTGTTACCAATCTTTTCCGTCTTCATGATTATTTTAGGCTTATCCGTCAATAAAACTGGCAAAATATAGTCCACCTCGTTTCGTGCTAAAAGGAAACCATCTTTGTTATAATCCCAGTCATGGCTCAATAATTTCGAAAAATAATGTACTCTCGTCATTTCGAAATACGACAGATAAATCGAATTATTAACATGTTGCATTACATCGATATCTGAAAATCGGACTTGTATTTCAAAAGGAGAAGGAGCGGTCATTTTTTATCTAATTTTTCGAATTCGGAATTATTGGAAACGTATTCCGGCACTAGACTTTTCATTTTAGCAACAAGTTTATGATTGTCTTGCGTTCCAAAAAGCTGGATTAACTCATCAATTTCTTTTTCTATGCTTGCTTCAATTTCTCTAACTTTTGCCTTTAAAATGAGTGGGTGATGTGTAGGCAAAGTATTCTCATCATCGGCAAGCAGTTCTTCATACAGTTTTTCACCCGGACGGAGTCCAGTTACTTTTATTTCGATATCCTTACCAAGTTCCAAACCGTTGAGCTTGATCATTTTCTTCGCCAAGTCGATAATTTTAACGGACTCACCCATGTCGAAAACGAAAACTTCACCGCCCTCGCCCATTGCGCCTGCTTCCAATACCAATTGACAAGCTTCAGGAATGGTCATAAAAAAACGAGTAATCCGTTCATCCGTTAAGGTAATTGGTCCGCCTTGTTCTATTTGCTTTTGAAACAACGGAATGACTGACCCATTCGAACCGAGAACATTTCCGAATCGAGTCGTGATAAATTTCGCTTGTCCTTTTTGGTTGGCCAATTGGGCATACATTTCAGCAATACGTTTGGAAGCACCCATCACATTCGTTGGATTCACGGCTTTGTCCGTTGAAATCATAACAAACTTCCCAACTTCAAATTCGAGCGCACAATCTACCAAATTACGCGTTCCTTCTACATTCGTTTTAATCGCTTCAGAAGGATTGCTTTCCATCAAGGGAACGTGTTTGTAAGCCGCTGCATGATAGATAATATCTGGTTTTGCATGGGCAAACAAGCGTTGCATTCGTTCCTTGTTTCGAATATCGCCGATTATCACCTCCAACTCTGAACTGTGAGGTTTACCGAGCAATTCATTATTCAGATCATACATAGGTGATTCGGCTTGATCGAGTAATAAAATCTTCTTGGGTTTGTGTTCCAATATCTGTTTCACTAAACCGCTACCAATAGAACCGGCGGCACCTGAAACGAGTATTATCTTGCCTGAAATTTGCGTTTTAATTTTGTCTTCGCTGAGAACGATAGGGTCACGTCCCAATAAATCTTCAATTTGTATTTTTCCAATTTGCTTGGTAGAAAACTCTCCATTAATCCAAGATTTTGGACTCGGAACTTTTTGCACTTTCACATCATTTCTGATACAGGTTTCAAGGATGTTCTGTTTGTTCTTTTCAGATGGATTTTGAATAGCAACGATGACTTGCGTCACCCCTTCTTCCTTGATTAAATTGTCTAATTTATTGCTGTGATAAATCTTCAATCCTTCTAATCGCGTACCATCTAGCTTTTTGTTGTCGTCTATAAAACCGATGATTTTATAGGAAATACGTGCGTCTTTTTCAATCGTTCGTTTGGTAATAAGTCCGGAGATTCCTGCTCCGTAAATTAGAATCCGTTCGTCTTCGTCCTTGTTTTTAATAGATTCAAGGTACAATAATTTGACAGTAAACCGAAGTCCAATCATTAAAACAAAAGAACTGAGAAACTCAATTAATAAAACCGAAGTTGGAAAGAGAAAATATCCATCGTACCAAAAGACCCGAACAAATCCGAGTCCTAAAAACAGAAGTGAACACGTGGCAACGGCAAAGAAGATCCGTTTCATGTCCGCAGTTGACGTATGCCGAACCAATCCTTTATGAATGGAAAAGAGGTAAAAAACAATAGCTTTTACAAGAAAGAAAATAACGATAGATCGAGATAAAATCATCCATTCCTGATGAATCATTTCTTCGTCGGCCTTCAAATCAAAGCGGATAACATAGGCAAATCCCAAAGCCATAGACGAAATGACTAAATCGATAAGAATAATTACCCAACGTGGTGCGTTGCTTTGCGGTAAAAGCTGGAACATGGTCAAATTTAAAAAGAATCTATGAATAAAGACCTCCGTTCAGGTTAATGGTTTGTCCTGTGACATATGCTCCCTCATCTGAGCTCAACCATTTGATGGTGCTGGCGATTAAATTTGGTTCACCCAGGCGATTCATCGGAATTTGATTTACAATGTCATCCAACTGGTTTTCAGGTACTTCATCTATCATTCCTGTATTGAAATAACCTAGCGCTAAGACATTTGCATTGATTTGAAAATGGGCTAATTCTTTGGACAAAGACTTCGTCAAACCGATTAAACCCGCTTTTGACGCAGCATACGCAGATGTTCCGATGTACCCCGTTTGGGCAACAACAGAACTGATGTTGATAATACTTCCCCCTTTTCGTTCACGAAGATGCGGAATTACTGCTTTTGCTAAATAGAATGGTGCATCTAGATTGATTGCCAAAGTGTTCTTCCAGGCTTCCGATTCCGTTTTCCAGGTCATAGCGCTGTGCGAAACACCCGCATTATTTATTAGTATATCAATTTGACCAAAATGAAGAATGACCTTTTTGATCATCTCTTGAATTTCGGTTTCTTGTCGCAAATCCGCTTGAAAATAATAGCAATCTGCGTTTTCTTCTAATTCTTTTTCTCCCCTATGGAAATGCAAGGCCATTCGAAAATCATCTTTAAGCAATCGAGCCAATTGGCGACCCAATCCACCAGATGCGCCGGTCAGAAGTATTACTTTTTTTTCCATTTATTTTTCAATTCTTTTAGTGCTTTGTACCAAATTGGTCCATCGTTCCACGAATAACCGTAATAATGTTGATCCTCACCGCCAAAACAGCGGTTGAACTTTCGGACACCATCCACGCGCGAACCGCCAAAATCAAAGGTACGATTTGATTCGAAAGCAAGCTGAATGCCTTGATGAATTAAAGCGTACATTCCGCCAGTATTTTTCCATTTCGCTGTGCAGGTTCCTTTGAGATACAGCATGCTTTGCTCGGTTTCGATTAAAAATATCGTTCCCGCTAATTCGTCTTCGTCGAAAAAACTAAACTGATGTAATAAATTGTTTTTGTGAGACTTAGATATGACCTGCCCGAGTAAATCAAAGTCGGCATCTTGTAGTGTTTCAATTCGGTTTGAAAGTTCCTTTCGAAGAAATTCTACTCCAGCTTCGATATTTATTTCACTTGTGATATTTAACCTAGTTTTCTCGAAAGATTTGATTTTTCTTTTGGCTTGCTGATTCAATTTAAAACTTTCAGGTGTTACTTTTTGATAAATCAAATCCGTTGAATCTCCAGATAAAAGTTCTTGCCGAAAATAGATATCAACAACTTTAAACTGTGTGGCCAAAAATTCAGTCAACACTTCCTTTTTAATTGGGTTCTCACCTATCCAATCTATCCACCGGCAAAAAACAGGCGTATACAGCGCTTGAACTCCAAATTTTTCAAAGTACGGCAATGGCATACCACCCGATTCATCATCATTTAGGAGAAAAACGAGGTTTTTTGAAACGGCATCCAAGTAGTCCAAGGATAGAAAAGGTTTCGATTGGCGTGACTTTTCAAACCACAAACGCCATTTGCTTTCGTCTATATTTTCTCTTTCGACAAGTTTCATAAACAATCTTTCAAAGTCATGAAACATATGTTTTCCTCATTTCTTGCAGTAAATCGATCTAATTCTTTGAGCGAAAATTTCGTTAAGCTTTTTGGATGACCGATTATAACCATGTTTTCGCCTTTTTTCTTGTTGTATGCGTTGAAAGATGCTTGCAATTGACTAGCAAAATAGCCATCCGTGCTCACGTGATGCATCTTTCCTTTGGTCAACATTTCTTTTTTTCCGCCTGGTTGAGCAATAAAATTACCATCGCCCCACATTTTATGCTCTTCGGGAAATAACCGTCCTAGAACGTACAATTTCCAAAAGAATAAAGCCGAATATTTCCGACTTGCAATTGGGTATTCAGTGTATTTCCCAGATTCCTCCGATTTACAAACATCATCGGAGAAAAAATAAGGTTCGCTAGTTTTAACAGAAAGAAAATCAATGTTGTATTGCTGCGAAATCCACTTTACACGAGGCATGACAGAAGAATCGATTTTCATATCAAATTCTTCGAAGAGTGTTTTGAAATCGGCGAAAGATTGAATACACCAACCTCCTGCACGAAAAACTTGCGTTTGAATGCCTGTAATTTCTTCGAGTCTATTTTTGTATTTAGCGAATATTGTCCGTCGTTCTTCTTTTGGAAAATCACTTAACTTATAATGCTGGTCGAGATTCATTTGCCATCCAGTCTTCCCGTATTCTGCCTTTTCCCAATGCGGATGAATGTGTAACTCAACGGCATGACCATCCGCGATCATTTCTTTCACTTGACCAATTATGGCTTCAATATCTACGGAAAGCTCTGGGAATTCAGAAACTTTTGCTTCAAGAGCAAGTAAATGTCCAATATCCCAAAAGAAAGTAAAATGAAAGTTATTCGCATTGGCGACTTTCAAGAGTTGTGCCGTCGGTTCAGTCATGCATTTCTCAACGCTCCCAGACTTCTCACCGAAGAAGACCTCATAATCCATTGTCAGAAAAACATTCATACCCTGCGAAGTTAAAAAACTTACTGTTCTTGCGAGAAAAAACTTACTTTTGAACCTTTCAAGAACATATATTATGAAAAACGCGTTAGTACTATTTGTCCTATCTTTTCTTTTTATCGGATCTTCAAACCTTTCTTATGGACAAAGTAAGGAATCATTAAAACGCCAACAATTCGTTAGTAAATTTACAGGGGGTGTAAGTGTAAAAAAGAAAAAAAAAATAATTAAGCGTATCGATAAAAACTACGTATCCAAGAATTTAGATGAAATTTACAAAAGGAATAAGAACGTGTTTCTTACTGAGTTTTTTAAGGGCATGGTTCTTACAACTAACGAATACAGTAGAGTTCCATTGGATAAGATATTTGACATTCGCCTAAGCGAATTGAATGAACTACAAGCAGGAATTGCAGAATGCAAAATTCTACTGAAAACTTCTGAAGGGGACATACCAACTGTACTTTACCTTAAATCTTTAAAGAAAAAAGGAAAGTTCGCATTCATTCCAGCGCAAAGATGATAGAAATTGAACGGAAATATCTTGTTCACACTTCCCAACTTCCCGATTTAAATAAATTCAAAAGCAAAAGTTTACTGCAAGGATATTTGCAAAGTGATCCTGAAACTACCATTCGAGTTCGAACCGCTGGAGAACTAGCTTATTTGACTATTAAGGGGAAATCAGAAAACTTGACGAGAAAAGAGTTTGAATATGAAATCCCGATGGACAATGCTTTAGAATTGCTAAAACTTTGCGGTGATAAAGTGGTTACTAAAGTACGGTACTTTATTCCCAGTGACAACAGAATGTGGGAATTGGACTTTTTCACACAAAAATTGGAAGGATTAATTCTGGCCGAAATCGAGCTAGAATCGGAAGACGAAATATTTGAATTACCAGATTGGATTGCCAAGGAAGTTAGTTTGGATCATCAGTTTTTCAATTCCAACCTTTCTGTTCTAACACCAGCGGAAGCTGCGGCACTACTGGCAAAACATACTTAATCCGCTTTTAAGTCCGACTTGTGTAGGTCAAATACAGATGAACCGAATTCCAAGGTGAAATACATTTCAAAATTTTCAATTTTACATTCACACGGCCATTCTGCTTCATTTTCTTCAACAGATTCAAATTCGTTGTGAAAGATTACTTTGAAATTGGCTTTTAAAAGGGGTACTTCATCCATGAAATCTTCTTCGATTAAATAGATGTTACCTTCAGAAAATTCCAAGGATAAAAAAGAGGTTTCATCCTTTTCCTTTGCCCAGTCTATAAACAATTTCGTTGGTTTCACCAATATGTAGCCACGATTCACGAATTTCATATTTCCCCTTGTTTAATTTCTAACCACTTTCTTTTCTCTAATTTCCACCATTTGACTTTATCGCCATTCGACTGACTAAGCACGAACAAAGGCGTTTTATTTCTGAACCAAATTTCCATTTGAGTCAACATTCTTTTTTCATTCAAGTTGGACGATGAAATATAGACGAACTCCCTGTCAATGGCGTAAATAAGAAACGGATCATTATTAATTTTCTGATCGGAAAACAATTTAAGCGAGGAACAGTTGGCACCAAAACAATCGAACCAATTGAAAAGGCAATTTTTCATATTCAAAGAATCTCTAAACGAAAATCTGGCGAATACCATTTCAGACTCTTTGCCCTGTCCAAGCCATTTTTCTACCCCAGAATTGTCAAAACGCTGCGGTAACCACAATGAATCAATCAACCTTACCCCTTCAGTAATATCCAGATCGATAGCAACGCGTTGAGAAAAGCTGGACAAAGAATCGAAATATGAAACAACGATAGGCTCTTCCTCACTTTCTTTCCCTTCTGCATAGCGTTCCGAACTCGGTAAAACGTCGTTAATGTCCGTCACCGGCTCTTTTTTCTTATCTCCACATGAGAACAAAAAACTGCCAATAATTAAAAATATTCCAATTTTCTTCAAACTATATAGTTTTAATTGCTTCTATTGTTCGTGCGATTTCATCTGACGAAACATCCAAATGGGTTACAAATCGTAACATTCCAACACCAAAAGCCATGCAAAGTATTCCTTTTTCTTTGAATTTGTTGATTATTAAATCGCGTTGATCATTTTCTTTTAAGTTCACCACTACGATATTGGTCATTACAGACACCACATCTTTCACCCAATCTTTCTTAACAAATTCAGCTTCCAAAGCTTTTGCGTTTTCATGATCAGTAACCAATCGTTCAACGTTGCTTTTTAATGCATATTCTCCTGCAGCGGCAATAAAACCAGCCTGACGCATACCACCACCAAATACTTTTCGCACTCTTCGCGCTTGTTTGATGAAATCTTTTTTGCCGAGTAAAAGGGAACCAACGGGTGCTCCAAGACCTTTCGACAGACAGAGAGAAATACTATCAAATTGTGATGCGTATTCTTTAATATCATTTCCGGTGGCTACCATTGCATTCATCAATCGAGCGCCATCCAAATGCAAAGGCAGAGCATTTTCAACACACCAAGATTTGATTTTCTTTATTTCGTTCAAATCATATATTGCGCCTCCGCCTCTGTTGGCCGTATCTTCTAGACTGACCAATTGTGTTATTGGATAGTGCACATCATCCGGATTCATCCAATTTGCAATGGATTCGCGCGTAATTCTACCACGGTCACCGTCTAAAAGCCGAGCTGAAACCCCAGAATTCTTCGCAATGCCGCCGCCTTCGTACTTATAAATATGACTTTCCCAATGGCAAACCACTTCGCCACCTGGTTGCGTATGCACATTTATCGCAATTTGATTGGTTTGTGTTCCGGAAGTGCAAAACAAGCCATCTTCCATTCCAAACATACTTGCAGCGAAGTTTTGTAAGGAGTGAATGCTTGGGTCTTCATTAAACACGTCGTCGCCCACTTCGGCTGACATCATTGCTTCCCGCATCGCCAAGGAAGGTTTTGTTACTGTATCACTTCGGAAATCGATCATATTGCACAAATTAAATACTTTGCGAAGTTAAAATTTCCAATTCAATTTTTTATGCGATTTTTAGGGAAAGGAAATTTGGCATTACCTTATTGTTTCACTATCCGTTTTATTTGCTTCCGGCTTGACCTTCTTTTCGGGTTTTGGATTGGGAACAATCATGCTTCCCGTATTCAGTTTGTTCATGCCTTTGGACCTTGCGGTTGTCGCAACAGCCATTATCCATTTGGCAAACAATGCTTTTAAGTTCGCTTTGGTTTACAAGTCCATTCATTTTCCAGTTCTACTTCGGTTTGGCTTACCGGCATTACTTTCAGCAATAGTTGGTGGTTATTTACTTACATTTATTTCTACAATGAATCGTACTTTCGCATACACTTTTTTAGATCAGTCTTTGGAAACATCTTGGTTGAAAATTATCATTGGTCTTTTAATGATCTTTTTTGCTTGGTTTGACCTCTCGCCTAGATTTTCCACGCTTACTTTCCATAAGAAATACTTGCCTTTTGGTGGTATATTATCTGGATTTTTCGGTGGACTTTCTGGTCATCAAGGTGCGTTTCGAGCGGCATTTTTAAGTAAATCAGAACTCACCAAAGATCAATTTATTGCCACTTCCAACTCACTATCTCTGGTCGTGGATATCGGTCGATTAATTGTTTACAGCACAGGAATTGTCTTTTTGGGTAAATTATTTCAAACAAATCTGTCAGGTGAAGAAGTCAACCTACGAAACATAATTCTATTTGCCATAAGCTTTGCTTTTCTGGGAACTATTATTGGAAAAAAAATGGTAAAAAAAGTGACCTTTAAAAATGTCCAAAAAGTGGTTGGGGTTCTTTTAATCTTAATGGGATTACTCCTGCTATTTGGTCTACTTTAAACTCAATTAAATCTAAAACCAATTACCACGTACAACTCATCTATTGTCAATCGTCTATTGTCAATTATCCATTGTTCATTAACAATTGTCCATTATAAATTATCATTTGACTCTCGACATCATTATCCCATCCCTTATCGGCATAAGAATATTCTCTACTCGCTCATCAGCATTGATTTTCTCATTGTAAGCGATCAAAGCTTTCGTTGACGTATCATTTGGTTTCACCTCTTGAATTACTTTCCCTGACCAAAGCACGTTATCGGCCATAATCAATCCGCCTGGATTCATTTTATTAATCACCAAATCGAAATAAACCGCATAGTTTTCTTTGTCAGCATCGATGAATACCAAATCAAATTTTTCATTTAGCCCTGGAATGATTTGTGTTGCGTCACCGATTTTCAATTCGATTTGATTCTTCCACGGACTTTCATCCAAATAACCTTGGATTTTCGGGGCCAACTCCTCGTTGATATCTATTGTTATAAGCTTACCGTTTTCGGAAAGTCCCTCAGCCATGCACAAAGCAGAATAACCCGTGTAGGTCCCTACTTCTAAAATTCGAATAGGACGAGATAATTTAGCAATCATACTTAAAAAACGGCCTTGCAGATGTCCGGACAACATACGAGGTTGGAGCACTTCCAGATGCGTTTCGCGGTTGATTTTATTGAGTAATTCGCTTTCAAGTGAAGTATGAGCTCCAGCGTATTCGTCTAATTTGGGGTCTAAGAATTCCATAGAACAAACTTAATAAATATCAATTATAGTTTGAATGCAATTAATCGAAGATTTTAGCACAAAAGTAGAGTGATAAACTAATTTTGTCTTAACCTGAAAACAGATTTATTATTATAACGTTTGCTGATTGACGATTTACAGCACATTCCTAAAACTAAAGTATGGGAACACCTTAATAAGTCTTTAATTAAAAACCGTAAAGATACTCCACAAAGTAAAATTTCTGGTCCAGTGATTAACACAGGAACTTTGAAGCTTAGATTATCAATGTGGATCCTCACCAGCGAATTTTAAACAAGTGTTACAGTTTAAAAGGCAATGGTTTCTTTGTTCGGTGTATTAAGGACAACAATAACATTCACTAGTAATCAGTAATAAAAATCAATATATGTACAAATCATTTTTTTTCAATTCTATTTTTCTCCTCTATTGGTTTTAGTCAAAAAACAACAATTGACTTAAATGTCGGTACGCAATTCGTTCCCTCCTTTTCCAATGGAATTTCTGGAAATATTGGTATTACCCAGTTTTTAAAACCAGCATTCAGTTTACGCTTGGATTTCGGAATTGATCAGTTCGATTCAAGCAACATTAATATGAGCAGTCTTTCAATTTATGAATCGATTAGATGCAGTATATGTCAATTTACTCAAAAAGTAATACTCTACTTACTAATTATCTTTATACGACAATCGGTATAGCAGTAGATATCTACGGATCGTCGTTAAAAAAAGGAAGTACAGCACGTTAGTGAATTGATTCTTAATTACATGTGTTGTACTTTTTTATTGACTAAAATAGCTATTTTTATAAAAACAAATTTGCCAAACAAATTGAAAACATCCGAATCGCCAGGCTATTGCGCCATAGGCGTTTACCAAGGAAAAACAGAACACAATGTGGGAACACTTTGGCGATCGGCCTATATTTTAGGTGCATCGTATATTTTTACCGTAGAAAAGAAATATAAAAAGCAAAGTTCAGATGTTACGCGCACCTGGTCACGAATCCCTCTTTTTCATTACGATAATTTCGAGGAATTGCTTAATAACATTCCCTACGATTGCCGTTTAATTGGCGTTGAAATTACCGAGTACGCACAAGAACTTCATGAATTCGAACATCCCAAAAGAGCAATATATTTGTTAGGTTCAGAAAACAACGGTTTACCTCAACATGTAATCGACAAGTGTCATTTTGTCATTCGATTGAAAGGAAATAGTAGCTTGAATGTTGGCGTTACAGGAGGCATCGTACTTTACGATCGAGTTGCCAAAAACGATATTGATTTGCCTCCGCATCACAAAGAAGCCTAAGCTATTTTTCTTTTGTAGACGGATAACACCTTGACTAAAAACAAAAATTCACAAAAATTAAGAACCACTTTAAATAAAAATGCTCATCCGTGAGCCCAAGAACGTTCCAATACCCAAAAGTGAGCCCCGCGAACCTCCCACAATCCAAAATCCATCAGTGAGCCCGCGAATGTTCTATGTTCGATCAGTGCAGCGATCCTCCTACATGCCTGGCATTCCGCCCATTCCCTTCATCTTCTTCATCATTCCCGTCATATTTTTGGGATTGCTCATCATCTTCATCATTTTCTTCGTGTCTTCGAATTGTTTGATAAGCTTGTTAACTTCTTGGATGTTCGTTCCTGAACCTTTCGCTAGTCTATTTTTTCTATTTCCGTTAATGATTTGTGGGTTTGCTCTTTCCCCTGGCGTCATGGAGTAGATGATAGCTTCCACGTGTTTAAAGGCATCGTCTTCAATTTCCACATCCTTCATCGCTTTACCAACGCCCGGAATCATGCCCATCAAATCTTTCATGTTCCCCATTTTCTTCACTTGCTGAATTTGGGATAAGAAATCATTGAAATCGAACGCATCTTTTTGAATTTTACGTTGAAGTTTTTTCGCTTCTACCTCGTCGAATTGTTCTTGCGCTTTCTCTACTAAGGATACAACATCTCCCATTCCGAGAATACGATCTGCCATACGAGTTGGATAGAAAACATCCAAAGCATCCATTTTCTCACCCGTTCCAACGAACTTGATTGGTTTATTGACAACCGCCTTAATTGAAAGAGCAGCTCCTCCCCTTGTATCACCGTCTAGTTTCGTTAGTACAACTCCGTCAAAATCAATGATTTCGTTGAACGCTTTTGCGGTATTGACGGCATCTTGCCCCGTCATGGAATCGACCACAAACAAGGTTTCAGTCGGTTGAATTGCCTTTTTAACGGCAGCAATTTCAGCCATCATTTTTTCATCGATCGCCAAACGTCCCGCCGTATCGACGATTACTACATTAAATCCTTTAGCTTTCGCATGTTGAACAGCAGCTGTCGCAATGGCAACCGGGTTTTTTTCTTCTTTATTGGAGAATACCTCTACGCCCAATTGTTCTCCTAATACGTGCAATTGGTCAATCGCTGCCGGACGATACACATCACAAGCCACCAATAAAGGATTCTTACCTTTTTTCGTTTTTAAATAGTTCGACAATTTTCCAGAGAACGTCGTCTTACCAGAACCTTGAAGACCTGACATTAAAACAATTGCTGGAGCGCCTTTGACATTGATTTCCACTTCGTTTCCACCCATTAATATGGTCAATTCTTCATGACAAATTTTCGTCATCAATTGTCCTGGTGAAATCGATATAAGTACATCTCTTCCCAGTGCTTTTTCCTTAACGGTATTGGTGAATTCTTTGGCAGTATTAAAATTGACATCGGCATCCAATAGCGCACGACGCACCTCTTTCAAGGTTTCAGCGACATTGATTTCAGATATCTGACCGTTACCTTTTAGGACTTTAAACGCTCTTTCGAATTTCTCCGTTAAATTTTCAAACATGGGTATAACTTTTTTCGATCGCAAATTTAGCTATTTTCAGTGAGAAAGGCGAGGTTTTTAGACTATAAATCTGATGGAGTTTTATTTGTAAATAGTAGGGTTGGACAAAAGAACTTAATAATTCTGTCCTTTGAAAGCGAAGTATTTGATGGCTAGTAAAACATATGTTTCTTTGATCAAAACGAATATGGACCAATTTAAAATCTCTCAAGTCACTTTTCCTTGACGAAAAGTAACCAAAAGTCATGGCTTTAGAGGAGCGTTAAAGCGTAACTCTTGGTTCTTTTAAATGGTTTTCAAGGCGCTTTATTTAAAAAACTCTTGAAAACGAGATTTTGTCAGGGATCTACTTAGCTAGGCTGCATAGCTTCTTCCAAAAGTCGTCCTTTTTCAGTTCGCTTTCAAAACCCGTTCTTCAAATGCCAAAATAGTTCATTCTAGACACGAGAAAAGCACACTAACTATTTCTTAACCAATTTCCGAATCTTAATATTAAAATACCCAAAAAGCACCGTTACAATCGGACTCATCCAATTGAAGAAACAATACACCGCATATTCGCCTGTAGCCACTCCTAGCACACTAGATTGAACGGCACCGCAAGTATTCCACGGAATTAAAACCGAGGTGACGGTGCCCGAATCTTCTAAGGTTCTACTTAAATTCTCGGGAGCCAAACCTTTTTCTTCGTAAACCTCGGCAAACATTCTACCGGGAACGACAATCGCCAAATACTGGTCAGATGCGGTTGCGTTGAAAAATAAACATGTTCCAGCCGTCGAGGCAATAAGCGATCCAGTCGATTTAACGCCTTTGATAATCGCTGAAGTGATTTTCTTTAAAAATCCTGCTGCTTCCATAGCACCGCCAAAGGCCATAGCGCAAAAGATTAACCAAATGGTATTCATCATTCCAGCCATACCGCTAGTGGACAAAAGATTATTTACCTCTTCGTTGGAAGTGTTAACCGAAACGGAACCAGACATGGTTTGCATAAAGGTTTTGTACGAAGCAAACGTATAGTTATCCGAAATACCCGAAATATCCTTGATGATTTGCGGTTGAAAAATAATGGCAAAAACTGCTCCTGCCAAAGTTCCCAAAAACAAAGCTGGCAAAGCATCTACTTTTTTTATGATTAAAAAGATAACGAAGACAGGCACTAAAAACAATACAGGATTGATCTTAAATTTACTGGAAATGGCTTCCTGCATGGTCGATATGGAAGATGCATCTGCGGTTCCTGAATAATTCAAGCCTAACACCAAAAAGATAATTAGCGTGATAGTTATTGTTGGGAAGGTCGTGTACATCATGTAACGGATGTGCGTAATCAAGTTCGTTCCTGCCATGGCTGGTGCCAAATTCGTAGTATCGGAAAGAGGCGACATTTTATCACCAAAATAGGCGCCCGAAATGATCGCTCCGGCAATTAATCCATTGGACAAACCCATTACTTGACCGATACCCAACAAGGCGACACCAACCGTTGCCACAGTCGTCCAGCTGCTTCCGGTTGCTATGGAAACAATGGCACTAATGATACATGCTGCAAAAAGAAATATCGTAGGATTTAGTATGTCCAATCCGTAATAGATCATGGCTGGGACTATACCTGAAATCATCCAAGTACCTGCAAGTGCTCCAATCATCATTAATATTAGAATGGCTGGCAAGGCCGATTTTATGCTGTTTACCATGCTTTTCTGAATTCTCTTCCAGGAAAAACCTATTCGTTTGGCTAGAATTATAGCAAAAGCTGTTGCAATTAATAACGCGATTTGATTCGGTCCACCTGTGGCATCATCTTTAAAGAAATAGATATTACAGGCTAAAAATCCAACCAATATAAGAACAGGTAAAAACGCATAAAAGAAATTGAAATCTTTGATCTGATTTTTCGACATGCTTTAGTTTTACGCTAAAGATAGAAATCTTTATTATATACAAATCATCACATAAACAAAGGCTTATTTCTTGACTTTATAAAAGAGCATAAGCAAAACTGGCAACAAGGTTAAATCAACAATTAGCGCCAAGAACAGCGTCAAACAAAGCAAAACACCCATAATGGCAGTTCCAAGAAATGACGAGAACACCAAAAGAATAAAGCCTGCACACAAAATAAAAGTCGTGATAATCATGGCTTTACCAGTGGTCAAAAAACTACGTTTCAGAGCATACATTTTACTTCTTCCCTTCATCAATTCATACTTAAACTTCCCTAAGAAATGTATCGTATCATCAACGGCAATTCCAAAAGCAATGGTGAAAACAATGGCCGTGCTCGTTTTTATATTTATGCCAAAATACCCCATTATGGCAGCAACAAAAATAAGCGGAATTAGATTCGGAATAATACTGATCAAAACCATGGAAACAGAACGATACAACAGCCCCATGATGAGCGCGACAAGAATAACGGAAAGCGAAATTCCTTTAATCAAACTCAACGACAGATAGCTAATATTTTTATCCAGAAGATGTGCGGTGCCTGTTAATTGAACCTTGATTGTGGAATTGGACATTTCCTTCTTTAAGAATTGCTGAAAGGCCTCATTCTTTTTGGATATCACTTTATTTCCCCAATCAGGCATGTTACCGCTCAGACGAGCAAAATGTCCTGTCGAATCCAATAACACATTTTTGAATTGGCCGCCCGAAACTTTTTCCAGACCACGCTTGAATCTTTTTAAATCTCTTTCTCTTTCCGGCAAGGTGAAATAATCTACACGTCCTGTGTGTGTGGACCGATTCATCACTTTTACGACTTTCACAATGGACGACCGAAGTCCAGCGCCATACACCGTTTCGATGTAATTCTCCACCTTTTCAACATCCTTTAAAACTTCCAAAGACCAAAACGTTTTTGAGGTGTCTTTTAAGCTAATCGAAAGCTCGAAAGGGCGAATTCCTCCATAATGTTCGTCTAAAAAATTGAAATTTTGCTTAATCGGTTCCTTCTGCGAAATCTCATCCATGAGAAAATTATTCGCTTCTAGGTTCACCATTCCTATCAAGCAAACGGCTATAAATCCCACATAAACAATCAAAATCCTTTTCGGTTGACGCAAAACGCGAATGAACCATTTGGACAATTTCTTTTTCCAAAACGGATCTCTATCCGACTTCTTTAAAAAAGTAGGATTTGGCGCCACATATATAATGATGGGCAGAAGAACAAAGGTCAAAACAAAGGCAATTAACACACCGAATCCTGCTATTGCACCAAACACTTGAATGGGTTGAACGCTTATAAACATCAGACTAAAGAATCCAATGGCAGTGGTCACGGAGGTCAAAAAAGTCGCCATTCCGACCTCACGAATCGTCAATTTTATACTAGCAAACTTGCCAATGCCCGTTCGGAAGGCGTCTAGATAGCGGGACAACAAGTGAATGACATCCGACATGGCCACAACGAAAACAATGCACGGCAACACCGACATGACAATACTGACCGGCTCGCCATACAAGCCAATGAAACCGACCACCCAAAACAAGGTGCCTATAATGACCAATTGTGGCATTAAAACGCCCCACAAGGATCGGAAGGCAATAAACAAGAAAACAATGACGAGCAGGTAACTCAAGACCATGAAAAAAGCCATTTCATAGCCCATTTTATCGATATAAAATTTCTGCCCCACTGTCCTACCTGCGACTCTAACTTTATCGAATCCGTAACCTTCACAAAGTTCAATTATACTATGAACGAGAGTGTCACTGCCATTTTTACTTAGAAAATCCTTGTGGCGAACAAAAATGCACAAGGACTTTTTGTTTTTGGCGATTAAGGTATTGATCATCTCCTCATTTTCCATGAGGTCTTTTTCGTCCTGAACGAGTCGATTCTCTTTAAAATTGATATACGGTCGACTAGTGGGTATGGACCTCGGAGGAATATACATTTCCTTCTCCGTCACAATGCTTCGGGTAAACCGAACATACCTAGTGCTGTCTATCTTTTTCTGTAGTGATTTCACTTTTTTCAAAAACCCCAACTCGAATACCGTGGGATCGTTTTCAATAGAAATCAATAAAAAATCATTGTCCGATTCAAACTTAGCGCGGTGTTCAAGAAAGAAATCAGTTTCCATATCGTCTATGGGAAAGAATTTTTCGAAATCGTAATCCAGTTTCAGCATTCCAACGCCATAAGCAAATAGGACCGACAAAATAATCAACGCGACACTTGCAATTTTAATTATTAACCTGAACTTCTTTTCACCAACCTTTTGAATCATTTTATCGTTATTGATGTTAAATAATGCAACGCGAATTTAATTAATTTACATCCTGTAACAAGTACTGGTCTAAAGTGTTTTACTTGTAATGGATTAATCACTAATTTTGTGCTATTAAAAACCTCCTTATTTTAAAAAACTTTTACGCATCCTACTTTCGACCACCTTGTCATCTCTCTATCAAACATTTACTTCAACAAACGAGCCAATGATTGGCAACACCAAATTGATGTATTTATGTGATTCTTTTGTGACGGACTAAGCTTCTAATTTAGGCAATGGCGTTTCTTGGGATTATAGCAATTTACAATCGTACGTTGGAGAGACGAAATTGGTTGAATTACAAGCCAGTGCTTCCACTCCATTTGCATCCGATTTCACCACTTCGACTACCGCGATTAAAATCGAAGATTTCACTTATTCTTATTATTCGACCTCTGCTTCGAATCGTGCATCTCAAGGATACGAGCTCGAAGGAACCGATTTAGGAGATATCAAAGCTAAATTTTCGGTGGGCGATCAAACACTTATGAATTACCCGATGACCATGACCGCATATGTGAACGATAGTTTCTCAGGAAATGTGAGCTTCGTTTACAATACTATTCCGCAAAATCCGGCGATGATAGGAACGTCACATACGATCTATGATGGAATAGGGACTCTTATTCAACCCGATGGTAGTTATTTAACAAATGTATCGCGTTTCCATATTCAAGATACTGCGGTAGTTACAGTCCCTATTTTGGGCACCTCGCAGTTGATTCGTTCAAAATATGAATATTACGACTTGAATAGCACAAATCACATGCGTGTATTCTTGCACTTGTCGGCTAAAGTAATTTCTGGATTTCCAGAGCCTTTGTTTGAGGAAACTGTTCTTTTATCTTCTGTTTCTGGTTCGCCAGTGGCTTCACTAAATCAAAACAATGCGCTTAACTACAAGGTGTTTCCCAATCCAGCAAAAAATACAATTACCATTCAAAATATTTCGGAAAGCACTAAAGTTCAACTCATTGATGTGTGTGGTAGATCAGTTGAATTCCAATCTATTGGAGGTTTTCAATATATTATTTATGGATTCAATGCCGGAATGTACACGCTTCGTTTTGAAACTCCAAATCAAGAACTGCAGAACAGAATAATAATGATTAAATAAACTGTGTATAAACATTTTAAAAAAATCCACTTCGTGCTCAGAGTGGATTTTTTCTTTTGTTACTTTTACTGATAACAGAACTTATACAATTGCAATTAACACCAAAAACCGAATGAAATTCAAATTTCTACTCCTTCTTCTGCTGCCGTTATTTTCAATCGGACAGGATTATCCCTTGCTGAATGCCGAAGAAAGAGCTTATTTATATCATATTGTTAAAAAAAGTCCAATTCTAGACCAGAATTTTGGACGATTCTTTGAATACCAAGGACCGGGAATTCTGTACAAGAATGGCGAAATTCATTACGATTCCATCGAAGAAATGATCATCTCGAATCCGGAAACTTTATTGATTCGAAGTGAAGAAATTGCCAAATCTCCAGTCGGTTTAATTGCAGAAGCGGCAAACAAAATGGCCATATGGGAACTGAACAAAGCCCTACTTGAAAATCAAAAAAAGGAAGAAGAGCAGAGTTTACATTTGGTGCAGGAATACAAAGAATTTGAAGTGTATTTGTTCCCGAAACTACCCGACAACGCTTTTAAAGAAAAGACAGACAAGTTTGTTCTCAATGCAAAATTCGATAATGTTTTCAACCCAAGTCTATCCTTGGATGATAAAATTGCTATGCTCGAATCGTTGCGTTACTTGGATCAACAAGACATTTTGATTTCCTTGAATGCTCTCAGCTACGCAACCAATGCTTATGTTGAGAAACGATCATTTGAAATTTTTAAATCTTTGGGTGGACGAGCTGATTATTACATAAATGTTCTAGTTGCTGCGGGCGATGGAAGTAATACCTCAGGCTTGCTCAACGAACGAGAAAAAGATGAAAAAGGACGCTGGAACAAAGGTTTACCGAAGGCAGTTGGTCTTTTTCCCTATCATTTATCGATTAAAGAAACGGAAAACAAAAAGAAAAAAGTTGAATCTAAAATTGAGCCAAACCGCATCACTACACATGTATTTCAAACAGCTGGCAACAACCGTTTGACGAATATTCATTTCGATGTTTGGGGATACAATGACAAGAAACAAACCACCGTTGTTATTGAAAAGAGTGGGAAAAGTTACCGTTTGTTTGGTTCAGGATCTACTCGTTTTCTTTCCCCAGATTCTGGTTTTGTTGGCACGGGAACTTTCCAAAGTATAATTGACGACCTTGAATTCAATAAAATGGCCGAGTTGGACGAAATGATCTACGGAAAGAAAGGCTTCGATTATTGGATCGAATATAATACCAAAAAGCGGGACGAGACGGAATTGAAAATCGAAAAAGCGGAGAAAAGTCACAGTGACTTGGGGTATACTCCTATAAAAACGAGTTCAAAGACTTCGCGCAAGATTAAAAAAGACCGTCGCAAAAGCAAAACACTCAAAGATTATCAACCTACAACCAATAGCAATCAAAAACAAAAGAAAGAATCTCAAAATTCTATCGTTGGACTTTACGGAAGATTTGAAGCGTATAAAGCGAAAATCGTTGAATTGGAAGAACAAAAACTAGAAGCGATGAACGTCATGGCCAAATACCAGTTCAAATTAGACTATTACAAACAAAACTTTGGTCGCAAACCTGTTCCATACACGGAGGAGGGTGGACTGTACTTTTTTACCGATTCTAACACATTCGACATCAAAACACAGGAGTTTGTATTTAAAGAAACCGCTGACACCACTGCATTTGATGTGCGCTTAATTGCGATTCCCGTTTCCTCACTTTCTAATGAGGCAGATGAAGTAATGCTGCACATTAACGTTGCCGGCGCAACACCAAATTATGATGCGCGTTTGCAATTACAACTGCATGATATATTTGAATCGGACAAATTTGATTTATCGGACAAATTGCTTCAACCGAAAGATAGTGTGGCGATGCAATTGTTTTTCGAAGGATTGTTAGATAAAAAAGTCGATTTTTCTATAGTCGCCCGAGGGAATGGTGTCGGTGAATGGAATGGTGTAAAAGTGAAAAAGACGAATCCGCAGGAGGAAGAAGAAAACTACTCTTCTGACAAAATGGATGAATCCTATCGCAGATTGCGTTTATCCGAAGTGTACATCAATTTGGGGCGTGAGATCCAGCTGGAAATCAACTCATTTACAGATCCTGTTCAATCGAATTTAAAATTGGAGAACTCTGAACTTGCAAACCAAATGACGTCCAACAATTGGAGTAAAAATGAAATGCTCAGTGCCATGCGAACACTAACGATTTTGAGAAAACTGAAAAACGAAGTCAATACATTGGCAGGTCAATACTTATCACGAACGGATGCGAAAATTGTGATCGACCGGTTCAACAAGGAGGTGCAAAAAACCAAAATAAGCGTAGGAACAAATTCTTTGAAGGTTAAAATTTAATCTGATTCTTCCCCAAAAAACTTCGGGTTGAAATTCATCAAATAAACCTTTTCAGTCGCTCTTGTCAAGGCCGTGTATAACCATCTAAAGTAACCTGAATCCAACATTTCTTCCGACAAATAACCTTGATCGATGAACACATTGGCCCATTGTCCACCCTGCGATTTATGACAGGTAACGGCGTATGCATATTTCACTTGAAGCGCATTGAAATAGGGGTTCTTTAAAATCTTCTCATACCGTTTTCGTTTGTTTTTTTCGTCGGCATAGTCCTCTCCTACTTCAAAAAAAAGTTTTTTCATCTCATCACGAGGTAAATTTGGTGCTTCGACAGTCAAAGTGTCCAGCAGAACGATAATTTCCTTTTCAATTTCTGTCGGATAATCGACAAAATCTACCCGAACATGGGCAAAACGGAAGCCATACAGTTCCTCTGTGCGCATAACTCTTTTCACGAGGAGTATTTCACCGTTGGCGATAAATCCCATGGAGGATTCGTCGGATAACCAATAATAGTTGTTCTTGACAGCCATAAGTAAATCACCTGACGACAATTCTTCCTCAAACCACATAACACGGCCGCGAACTTGCTGATTGTAAGCGTTTGCCCTTTTGTTTGAGCGAGTAATGATAATTGTTTCTTCTTTCCCTACCTCTTGATACGAGCGCTCTATTTCATCTTGGACCTCTTCTCCAGGCAAGCGAATCAAATCTCCCTTTGCCACAATTACAAAACTTGGAAATTCACCCTCTGCTGCAGACCGCAAATCGGTCGCGTTTTTCAAGACACTCGATCCTTCAGTCTGGCGCACCACTTGATTCAAACGCACCTCGTTTATAGTTAATCTTGGATAATGTTGCTGCAGATATTCTGCATTTAACGCAGGTGAAAAATCAGAACCAACGGGTGGCAACTGACCTTCATCTCCCAGAAGAATTAAACGACAACCTTCGCCAGAATAAACATATTCCAATAAGTCATCCAACAAATTTTGCGCACTCACAGCTCCATCATTTTGCAAGGTGTAATCGCCAATCATCGAGGCTTCATCGACAATAAAAAATGTGTTTTTATACAGATTTGGGGTAATTGAAACCCGATATGCGCCATCTGCCGACAAGGCTCTTCGGTAAATTAATTTGTGAATTGTCATGGCAAACTGACTCGATTTCTGAGCCAAAACCTTGGCGGCTCGTCCTGTCGGCGCCAACAACTTTACGCGTGCTTTCGCATCTGTCAAAGTCTTCACATAGGCACCTAGCATGGACGTCTTCCCTGTACCCGCATACCCTTTCAATACAAACAACGACAGCTTTTCTCGTTCAAAAGAAAACTCGATTAATGCCCGTAGCAAAGTGTGCTGGTCATCCGTCAATTCCATGGCAAAATGACTGCGAAAAAGGGATGAAAATGCTTCTTTGTTCAAATCGAATACTTGTGTGCTCAAATATACTAGAAATGGGAAGGGTATGGCCTATTGAGTAAAAGGTTTAAAAAAACTATCCATTGACCTTTGGTAGAAACGAAAAAATTGTAGTTTTGTCTAGTATATAGAATCCAATATAAAATGACGAACAATTTAACTCTTCTTTTAAAAAAGTATTCGGTACCAGCTTTATTTTTATTGCTAGCGTTTGGAATGATCTTCTTGGTATTCGCCTCACCTCAAAACAAAACTTTTTTAATCGCAACGGTTATGATGTTTATTGCGGGGATTTTGACACTATTGTATAGCTCAGGAGTTATTTCAACGAAAATATTGACTTTTCTAGGTGGTGTTGCATTTGTTGGTGCTATTGGAACTTTGTACTTTTCTACAGCATCGGTGGTTAATACTAATCGACATATCAAAAAGTACAATATGACCTATGGTAAGGCGACTTACAATCTACAAGATATTCGCACTGCTCAAAAAGCCTACATGGAGGAAAACGCATACTATGCGGCTACATGGGATGATTTAATTGATTTTATCAATAATGGAAAAGTTCCCTTTGTAGAAATGGAAGGAACGGTACCAAGCAGAAGAATTACTGAAGATGAACGTGCTTTCCTGTACGGTGACAATCGTGCGATTGATAACAATATGACCGAGTTAGAAGCTTTAAGACTATCTAAACGACCTAATCCAGGAGAAGGTTTAAGCAACTTTAAAAGAGATACCGTTATGGTAAGCTTCTTACAATCGAAATTTCAAACACGCTCGTATACCGAAGCAAGACAAGTTGCTGGTTATGGAGCTTTAAATCCTTACTTTGGGAGAATGGCCTCTAATCC